>MDSV01197978.1_pt1 | contig 37053 bp, 36 predicted proteins | sample 810851 | NCBI WGS metagenome assembly MDSV01 (sample SAMN05326640, study PRJNA326480) | marine metagenome | isolation source: seawater | place: Atlantic Ocean: North East | collected 2012 | reverse complement strand
GTTCGATTCATGTTTAACTCCTTTTTCTCGGTTATCTTCATATATTAATATATTAACTAAATAGTACAAGCTATGTACTTACCGCAAATTTGGCCCATTTATTGATGAACCGCAACCATTATATTATACTATCAATAAAACCCTTAAAACTCCAACCTGATTTAAACATTAATCAAATCTTGAAAAAGTGCTAATGAATTTATTGAAAAATATCTATTGATTTTTATTAAATGAATAAGAGAGAGAAATACCTAATCCATAGTTACTATCTTCTCCAACAATAAAACCAGTGATAGTAGTTTGTCTAGATATCAACTTACTAAGTTCCAACTTAAACTTAATACTATCATGGGCATTTATATCTCTTGCTGCTTTAACTTGATATTGATTAGAGAAAATTGTTCCATTTATACCAATATTAATTAATTTAATGAACTGTTCTTCAGTAAAATAATTCGTATTCACAAATGGGTTTCCAATAATTCTATCTTTATATGCCCAACCTGGGCGATATTGGTAATTCCAATAGTAATAATCATTACCATAGTCAGAAACTGTACTAGAGTTTGTAGTATCTAAATACTCAATTAATAAAGTGCTATTAGGGATATAATTATTCAACTCTAATCCCCATAGACCATCTATTTTATTCTTAAATCTTAAACTACTGGTATCTTCAAAAAAATGCTGATAGTACAGTTTTATTTTTTTTTCATTATCATTTTTTTCATAGTAAAAGTCCCATATACCTATATGGCTTCCAAGTGCATTAGCATGAGGGGGAGTATATGGACCATCTGCAGATATGAATACTTTTAGAAAATCTTCAAAGGTATCTGGAAGTTGTCCAGATTCAGGATTAGCACCTCCCCACATTGCTTCATGAACAAATCCTATACTAATTTTATCTGTTTCGTGACGATTAATATTAAGATATAAGAATTTTTCATGTAAATAAGGTGCTTTGGTATAGTACCCCTCATCTGTAAGTACCCCATGAGCCATTCCAAAATTAAAATTAATATTTTTACCAATATTTTTGTTAGTTACTAAGCCTATCTTAGGCATAGCTTGAGCATTCTTACTTATGATCATAGATCCAGAACTCAGGTCGTCATTCAGATATTGACTGAAATCTCTGTAGTATTGACCTACCCTTAGGAATGTTTGATCAGAAAAATTATATTTAATGTATGATTCGCCCAAAAGTAACCAATGATCAATTGTGTAGTCAATATAGCCATCATATGACATATCATGTTGAGATCTATAGCTCTTATATGCATTTGAAATTGTAATTTGATAAGTAGTTTTTTTATTTTTTAGGTTCCATTTATATTCAATTTCTGTATCGATTACAGATTTACCATAATTATTTTTTTCTAACCACCAAAAAGTACTGTTTTTAGGATTTGAATGTATTTGTAATATTGAATGATGATCCTGTGCTGATACAAGCGAAATGAAAAATAAAGAAATTATTATTTTATGATTGGAATTAATCATAAATGTACATAACTAAGTATTCTTTATAACATTATTATCTAGAATATCGCTTATAATGTTAAGGCCATTAGATATAACAACATTTTCTCCAATTTTAACACCAATAAATATGGAAGCATTCATGCCAATAATTGTATTCTCACCGATATAAACAGAACCAGCTAAAGTACCCCCAGGAGTTATATGCACATTATTTTTTAGTACAGAATCATGACTAATTATACTTCCAGAGTTTATGATGCAATTATCGCATATATTAACTCCACTTCCTATGATAGCACCACCCATGATTTGGTTGCCCTCACCAATAGATACAGAATTTTCAATAATTGCAGAAGGATGTATTAAGTTTGGTATATTGTAACCTATTTTCTTTAGTTCAAGATATTTTTCTGATCTAGATTTGGGATTATTAAGAGCACCAAAACCTATAACTGCATTTTTTACACCTTCTTTAAATAACTTTTCTATATCTTTGTCTGTACCTATAATTGGAATATCTAAAATAGATTGACCAATATTAGATTGATCATCAATAATACCAACAATATTAAAATCTTTAATCTGCATAAGAATATCGATACACATCTTAGCATGCCCACCGCCTCCAATAATAATTATATTATTTTCAGATTTTTTAATTGTATAAGAAACGTCGACTTTTTCATTGATATTTAATTCATCAACTTGATTTTTTAGTATATTTTTGTATTCTTTTTCTACATCTTGTTCTTTAACTGTTTTATAGTTTGAGAAAATAGATTCTTTGATTTTTAGCTGTTTCATTCGCATTAGAGCTTTTTTCGAAAAAATTACATCACTCTTTGTTTCTTTACTTAAAATTTCTTCTTTATATGGCTCTTCAAAAATAGAGGCAATTTTATCGCCAACTTTTACTATAGCACCTTCCTTAAAATAGAAGTTTATATAGCCTGAAAAAGTTGAATGAATTTCAAATAGAGCTTTCGAGGTTTCAAATTCAGCTAATAATACACCTTTATCAACTTTAGCTCCATTCTCAAAATATATATCGGTAATCTCTACTTCGCTATCATTGACAGTTTCTTGGGGGATAAATATATTTTCTAGAGGCTTCATATTTTAGAGCCTACAACATCAACTATTTTTTTACTATTCACTAAAAAATTCTCTTCTAGATTTTTTACAGAAGGTATAGAATAATTCTTTGATCCGATTCTCATATACTTTTTCGATGAGTGACCAAAAATTTCTACAAGATTAGCAATAATTTCAGATCCATATCCTCCTTCAATATTACTTTCTTCAATAGTAGCAATATATTCGCTTTCTGATACAACGTCTGATATTGTTTTCATATTAAGTGGGTATATTTGTGTAAGGCATATAACTTGTGCAACAAGCTCATGCTCATAGTATAATTTATCTACAGATTCAAGTGCAACATGAAGGCCTCCTCCATAGGTAATTAAAGATATGTCAGGCGATATATCTTTAGGTTTTAATAAAATTGCAGGATAGTCGCTGTTTTCAGATAATTGCTCCATAATTATATCTTTTGGCATATCAATATTTAATTTACTATAATCAACCTTGTTTTCTATAAGAAGAACAGTATCAAGTTCTTTCGATATATTTTTATAAACAGAATCGATATGTGACAAGTAATTCAAAGCAATAATTTTAATATTATTCATGCCGTTAAAAAACTTTTCTAATGATTGCGAATGTGTAGGCCCATAGCCACGTCCACCACCCATTGGAGTACGAATCACTAGCGGAACTCTAGCTTTATTATTGTACATTTCATAAAACTTAGATGCATTAGATAAAATTTGATCAAATGCATATGATATAAAATCACCAAACATAATTTCTACATATGGCTTAAATCCTGCTAATCCCATACCAATTCCAAGCCCTGTAATACCGGCTTCGCTAATGGGTGTAGATATTACATTGTTTGGGTAAAGTTTCGATAAATCTTTAGTTATTTTAAAAGCTCCACCGTATGGATGCGCTATATCTTCTCCAATAAGACATATATCATCTTTATCCTTCATAGCCTTCTTAAAATACTGATATATATTGTCTGATTGCCTTCCACCCTGATTTGACTCTAAGGGTGTCCATTTTAGTTTTTCAGGACTCGGTTTATTTTTTCCCTCAAAGTTCAATAGAGATAATTCATTATCTCCAATTAAATCTTCAACAACAAGATCTACCTCTTCTTTGATTTTATTATAAATAGCTTGCACTTCTTTTCTATTTAACATCTTATTGATTGGATCCTTTTCTTGATATAGGTCTACTTCCTTTTTAGAACGATCATCATCACCCTTTGAATGAGCATTTAACCTATATGTATCAACCATGAAAAAGGATGGTTTATTTTCTCTTGCAGCATTTATTGCGTTATTGGCAGAATCTATTAACTCTTCATAATCCCATGTGTTTCCTGAAAAAGTATTAAGTCCAAAAGACTCTGCTCTTTTAATAATTGAGCCAGATAAATTGTTTGAAATATGTGTTGATTGAGCATACTGATTATTTTCACAAACATATATTACAGGTATTTTATAAAGTGCACTTAAATTCATGCTCTCATAAATTATTCCTTCACCCATTGTGCCATCACCTATAAAACAAATAGCAATATTACCTTTACCTTTCTTTTTCATTCCAAGAGCCATTCCTGCGGCTACTGGTGTTAAAGATCCCTGAGGCCCATTTGAAAAAAAATTTGATTCACAAAGATGTTGACTACCACCAATTCCACTACATACTCCAGATTTTTTACCCATTAATTCAGCCATTAATGACTTAGTATCTTTTGTTACAGCCAGATAATGCCCGTGACATCTATGATTACTGAAAACAGCATCGCCATCTAGAAGATTATTACAAAATGCGACAGCAGAAAATTCTTGCCCAACACTTGTATGTACTGTGCCATTTAACATACCCGCAGAAAACATTTGTAGAAATTTATTTTCAACAATTCTAATCCGTAATGCCAGCTCTATGTTATCCATTTTTACTTTCATAATTCCCCCAAAAAACTTAAATATATAAAACGAATTAAAAAAGATGTAAAATAATTTCTATGATATGATTTAAGCAAATTCTTTTTATTTTTCATTTATTATTTTAGTTGCTATTTGTTAGCTTTTGTTGTTAAATGATTATTAAGGATACAACATTGAAAATAGATAAAAAAACATTTATTATTGCTGAGGCGGGAGTTAACCATAATGGATCAATAGATATAGCAAAGCAAATGATTCATATCGCAAAAGAAGCAGGAGCAGATGCTGTTAAATTTCAAACATCAATTCCAGAAGACTTAGTTACTGATTACGCTAAAAAAGCAGACTATCAATACAAGCATACCATAAGAAATGAATCTCAACTTGAAATGCTAAAAAGGATTCACTTACCATTAGATGATTACAAAATATTAAAGCGGGAGTGTGAAGATCAGGGTATAGAATTTATGTCAACGCCATTTGATTTAAAAAGTTTAGAATGTCTACATGAAATAGGAATGTATTATTATAAAATACCTTCTGGAGAGTTAACTAATTTACCATTAATAAGAGAAATTGCAAAGGTAGCTAAGAAAGTTATTCTCTCAACAGGAATGTCTAATCTAGATGAAATATCTGAGACAATTGATATATTAGTCAGCGGAGGTGTTTCAAAAAAAAGTATCTCGGTTTTGCATTGTAATACAGAATATCCTACTCCAATGAAAAATGTGAACCTAAACTCGATGCTAACCTTAGGCGAACAATTCAAAGTTAATATTGGCCTATCTGATCATACACTTGGTATTGAGGTTCCAATTGCAGCAGTAGCAATGGGAGCTACTATTATCGAAAAACACTTTACAACAGATCAAACACTAGATGGCCCAGATCACAAAGCCAGTCTCAATCCAGAAGAATTAAAGAGCATGATTAAAGCGATTAGGAATATTGAAGCTGCTTTTGGTAATCATACTAAAGTACCTACAGAAGGGGAATTGAAAAATATTAATATTGCAAGAAAATCTATTGTTGCATCTTCAAATATTAGCAAGGGAGAGATTTTTACAATTGATAACCTTACCACTAAAAGGCCCGGTAACGGCATTTCTCCAATGATGTGGGATAAAATAATAGGTGAAAAATCAAATAAAGATTATTGTAAAAATGAGCTGATTGAGTTGTGAAAAATAGAAAAATCTGTATAATTACTGGTTCGAGAGCAGAATATGGCTTATTAAAGCCATTAATCCATATTCTGAATATAGATTCAGAAATAGACTTGAAGATTGTTGCTACGGGAATGCATTTAGACAAGAAATTTGGTCTTACTTTTAAGGATATAGAAAACGATGGATTTCATATTTATCGAAAGTGTGATATTTTACCCAAAACTAATTCACAGTCGTTTGTCCATGAGTCTATTGGAAAGGGAATTATAAAATTTTCAGATATTTTTTTAGAAATGAAACCTGATATAGTAGTTGTCCTGGGAGATAGATTTGAAATTTTTGCTGCAAGTATTGCTGCTTATTTTCTAAAAATTCCTATTGCACATATTCATGGAGGAGAAACAACAGAGGGGGCTTTTGATGAAGGTATTAGACATTCAATCACAAAGATGTCACACTTTCATTTTGTAGCTGCTGAAGAATATAAAAATCGCGTTATCCAATTAGGAGAAGATCCCGCAAGAGTCTTTATGAGTGGAGCCTTATTCGTTGATACTATTAAAAATACAAAGCTTTTATCCAGAAATGAGATTGAAAAAACAATGAATATCAATTTTAAAGAAAAAAATATTTTATTAACATATCATCCGGTCACTTTAGCAAATAACTCTTCTCAAAATTCGTTTAAAGCATTATTGAGTGTTTTAAATGAAAGAGCAGATATAAATATTATTTTTACTGGGCCAAATGCAGATCCAGGTAGTGATATTATACTTAAAATGATTAAGGATTTTATAAAGAAAAATAAAAATAGATCTGTATTCTTTACATCTATGGGGCACTTGAAGTATCTTTCATGTTTACAGTTTGTTGATGCGATGGTTGGAAATTCTTCAAGCGGTATTACTGAAGCACCAGCGCTTAGTATCCCTACAATTAATATAGGAGATCGACAAAAAGGTAGGATTCAAACACCAAGTATTATTAACTGTGAACCAACTTTATCATCAATTAATTCAGCTTTTGAATTACTATATAGTACCAAGTTTCAATCAAATCTTGTAGATATTTTTAATCCTTATGGTGGGGGAGAAGCTGGAAAAAAGATAGCTAATAAATTGAAAGATATTAAATTACCAAAGAATATTAAAAAAACTTTTTTTGACTTAAAGATATAAAATTATTTAAAATGAAATTTCTCGATCTTAAAACTCAACAAAAACGTATTCGCAAATCATTGCAAGTAAGGTTTGATAATATTTTAGATCATGGCGCTTATATAATGGGCCCTGAGGTTCACGAATTAGAGGAAAAATTAGCAGATTATTGTGGTGTAAAACATGCAATTTCATGTTCTTCGGGAACAGATGCATTATTAATTCCTTTAATGGCGTGGGGGATAGGTCCTGGAGATGCCGTATTTACTACTCCATTTACTTATGTTGCTACCGCAGAAGTGATCTCTTTGTTGAGAGCGACTCCTGTTTTTGTCGATGTATATGATTCTACTTTTAATATTGACTGTGATAAGTTAGAAACTGCTATTCAAGATACTATTAAAGATGGGAAGCTAACGCCAAAAGCAATTATTCCTGTTGATCTATTTGGAGTACCTGCCCGCTATCGATTAATCGATAATATAGCTAAAAAATACAATTTAAAAGTAATCGAAGATGGTGCACAGAGCTTTGGTGGAGCTATTGGGCAAAAAAAAGTAGGGACTTTTGGTGATGTTGCTGCAACTTCATTTTATCCAGCAAAACCATTAGGCTGTTATGGAGATGGTGGGGCTATTTTCACCGATAGTGATGATTTGGCAGATAGATGTAAATCAATTCGAATTCATGGAACAAGCTCAGACAAGTATAATAGTGAAATTATTGGGTTAAATGGTCGACTAGATAGTATGCAAGCGGCAGTTTTATTAGAAAAACTTAAAATTTTCGATGAAGAATTAGATATGAGAGAGCATGTGAACAGTTATTATAGAAGATATCTAAACAATGCTCAGTATATACCAAAAAATTATCAGTCCGCGAATGCATTATTTTCTATTATTTTAGGTTCTAATCAAAAAAGAGAAGATTTGGTACTTAAGTTGAAAAAAAATAGTATACCAAATGTTATTTATTATAAATATCCTATTCATTTAATGAAAGGATTTGATTACTTAAAATATAAAAATGGAGATTTTCCCGTTTCAGAAAACTTGTCACAAACAATTGTTAGTTTACCAATGCATCCTTATCTTACCGAAACAGAAATTGATTTAATTATAGAGGTATTGAAAAAATAATGAGTAAAAAAATTTTAATAACAGGAGGTGCTGGATTTATCGCTCATCATGTAATTGATAAGATTTTATCTTCTACAGATTGGAAGATTATTACATTAGATAGACTGGATTTTAGCGGAAATCTCAATAGACTAAATGAGGTTGTTATGGCATATCCTGAGATTGAGAGGAAAAGAGTTAAAGTTATTCATCACGATTTGAAAGCAGAGATTAACCCTGAAATTGCTGCTTCAATTGGTAGAGTAGATTACATTAGTCATCTTGCGGCGGGTTCCCATGTTGATAGATCGATTACTTATCCGTTAGAATTTGTAATGGATAACGTTGTAGGAACAGCACATATATTAGATTATTCAAGAAAATTAGATAGTCTCGAAAGATTTGCATATTTCAGTACGGATGAAGTATTTGGACCGGCACCTTATGGAGTAAATTATAAAGAAAATGATAGATATAATTCCACCAATCCTTATTCAGCAACTAAAGCTGGGGCTGAAGAATTAGTAGTAGCATTTGAAAATACATATGGTTTGCCATCTTTAATCACTCATACTATGAATGTTTTTGGAGAAAGACAAAATCCTGAAAAATACATTCCAATGGTTATCAAAAAAGTGAGAGATGGTGACTTGGTGACTGTTCATGCAAACTCGAAAAAAACTGTTGCAGGGTCAAGACACTATATTCATGCAGAAGATGTAGCAGATGCACTATTATTTTTATACAATTATGATATATCTTCAATGAGTGCAGATATAACTGGAGCAAAATGTCAAAAATTTAATATTGTTGGAAAGGATGAGATCGATAATCTTGAACTAGCAGAGTTCATTGCTAAGACTCAAAAAAAAGGACTAAATTATGAAATGGTTGATTTTCACTCTCAAAGGCCGGGACATGATTTACGATATGCATTAGATGGATCAAAGATGGCTAATATGGGATGGACTCCCCAATCAGCATATGAAAGACTTGAAAAAACAATTAATTGGTCATTAAAGAATGATAGGTGGCTATCTATATAATCTATTTGTAAACAACCTATTTAAAACTAAATTCAAAATATGAAAAACTTACATATTACTTTAATACTTTTTTTAACTACTGTTTTTGCTCAAATATCAATGAGCGATATTAATAAAGTTTCGAATCAGCAGTTAGATAAAATCAAAGAAGAGTTACAAACCAATAGCTCCGAAACATCATTGGATGAAAGCAATTTAGATATTATTAATATAGATGAAATTGAGATTGAACCTGATATTACCTCTCAGGTTATTGATAGTAAATATTATGGATATAACTATTTTCAAACATCAGTTAATTTTTTTGATAATATGCCCGCTCCATCTGATTTTAAACTAGGTCCAGGCGACGAAATTACTTTGTCTTTATGGGGCGAAACAAATTCGCGACAAACATTTATTATTAGTAGAGAAGGGTTAATCTATTATAAAAATATAGGATTTATTAATCTGTCAAATAAAACAGTTAAAGAAGCAGAAATCCTACTAATCAATGAATTATCTAAGATTTACTCAACCTTAAAAGATGATAAAAATTCTACAAAACTGATGATTGAGCTTGGTAAATTAAAATCTATAAATATATATTTTTCCGGCGAAATATTTCAACCTGGTATCCATTTAGTTCACCCATTCTCAGATATTTTTGTCGCATTAGTTCAAGCAGGAGGCGTCAATCAGGATGGTTCTTTAAGAAATATACAATTAGTTAGAGAAGGCAACATTATAGATAAAGTAGACTTCTATACTTTTTTCAATAAAGGTACCAGCTCACCCTTCAATGTAAGGTTAATTGACGGAGATACCATACATGTTCCTGCAGTTAAAGATCGTATAGAAATTGAAGGTGGAGTTATTAGGCCTGGTTTTTATGAGATCTTAGCTAACGAAAAAGTGACTGATGTAATAAGTTACGCGGCAGGACTAAAAGCAAGAGCTTTGTCGACAATTACGATCGATACAGTGATACCTGTTATCAGTCGTTCCTCTGATGACAATGCCTTATCGAGTATTAATATAAATTTAAAAGATACTGATAATATTTCTTTAAATAATGGTGACTTAATAACTATTAGAGAGATGGGGACTGTAGATTCAAAAGTTGAAATTCTTGGTAGAGTAAAAAATCCAGGATCTTATTCAGCTATAAACATGACCCTTAAAGATATTTTAGATATTGCTGGAGGATTTGATGATCCAACATTTAGAAAAACTATTCTCGAAGATAAAATTAAAGTTCTTCGACCCAATTCTGATCAATTTTATAGTATAGAGCTTGATGTTTCCTATAAAGATGCAGATCAATTCAAATTAGAGATAAATGATAAAATTCTAGTTTACGAAGATATAAATTATAGCAATAGTTTTACTTACCGAATTGAAGGAGAGGTTGCGAACCCAGGGACATATCCTTTGAATAGCTCTAAAATCACTGTAGGTAAAGCAGTAGCATTGGCTGGAGGTTTAACGGCCTTAAGTTCAGAAAAGAATCTTATTGTAAAACAAGAGTTTACATCAATAGATGAAGAAGGAAATAAAACTACTTTTTCAGAGCCTGTTAATAATGTCAACATAGATTTTGAAGTCGGAGTTAATTCAGTAATTATAGCATCTCCATTTGAAAATGTAGTAAGAGTTGAGGGTAATGTTTTCAATCCAGGGTTAGTGTCTTATCAAAGTGGCCTTACTATGTCCCGAGCTATTATTCTAGCTGGAGGCTACAAGCCCAATAGTATGAAAAAAAGAGCATATGTTAAAAAAGCTAACGGGGCAGTAGATAAAGCAAATTTGTTCAGAGGTAGAACCAAGAGATTGTCTCCAGGAGATACTGTAGTCGTTCCTGTTAATCCAGACCCGTATGATTTTGATGTAACAACTTTTATAGCGGACTTTTCGACAACATTAGCTAACATAGCAGCTATCCTTCTCATAGTTGATAATCAATCCGATTAGCAGTGCAATGAAGCTAGTCCTTCTCCGTCATGGTGAAAGTCAATGGAACCTTGAAAATAAATTTACAGGTTGGAAAGATGTCTCATTAACACAAACCGGAATTGAAGAAGCAAAATTCTCAGGGAAGCAATTAGTTAAAGCTAATATTAATATACAAAGTGTTTACACTTCTCTTTTGAACAGAGCAACTGAAACTACCGATATTGTCACCGATATTATAAATTTTTCTAAAAAAAATATTCACTATGATTGGCGTTTAAATGAGAGACATTATGGGGCACTTCAAGGGCTAAATAAATCCGAGACAGCTGAAAAATATGGAGAAGAGCAAGTACAAATATGGAGAAGGAGTTATGATATTCCACCACCACCACTAAATGAAGATGATAAGCGACACCCAAGATTTGATAAAAAATTTGGTTCTATTGAATGTAAATTGCCAGCTGGTGAAAGTTTAAAAAATGTCATTAATCGCTTAAATCCGTTTTGGAATGAATATTTTACATATATAAGAAAAAACATGGGAAATCATTTAATTGTGGCTCATAGTAACTCTTTGAGAGCAATTGTAAAATTACTAGAAAACTTAACTGACAAAGACATTATAAAAGTAAATATACCTACAGGAATACCACTAGTATACGAATTTGATCAAAATTTTAATATCTTAGATAAAAAATTTTTAATTGATCAAAATACTTTAAATTCAAAATTAGATGCTGTAGCTAAGCAGGGTAAAATAAAGGAAAAAAAATGAATAATTTTTGGAATAAACATGATGTGTTAATAACTGGAGCTGATGGTTTTATAGGAAGTCATTTAACTGAAAAGCTCGTTTCTTTGAATGCTAATGTAACTGCGCTTAGTTATTATAATTCAAGAGGTAGTAATGGATGGCTTGACAATGTATATGATAAAATACCCGATAATCTAATAGTTAAGCAAGGAGATATTCGAGACGCTCATTTCATTGACGGAATAATAGGCAATGCTACTACAGTTTTTCATTTAAGTAGCTTAATTGCAATTCCTTATAGTTATACAGCTTATCAAAGCTATATAGACACTAATATTACGGGATTATCGAATTTACTGACATCTTGCAGAAGATACGATGTACAAAAAATAGTTCATACATCCACTAGTGAGGTATATGGATCTGCACTATATACGCCAATTGATGAAAAGCATCCCTTACAAGGACAATCTCCATATTCTGGATCAAAGATTGCAGCAGATGTGATTGCAGACAGTTTTTTTAGATCATTTGATTTACCTATTACTACCGCAAGACCATTTAATACATATGGACCAAGACAATCATTAAGGGCTGTTATTCCAGCTGTAATACAGCAGTTAATAAATAAAGAAGATGGAAGCTTTTTAGATATTGGAGATATTACCCCAAAAAGAGATTTCAATTTTGTTTCTGATACAGTGGATGGATTTTTATCTCTTGGAGAGGAAAAAAATGTTTTAGGTAAGGTTTATAATATAGGTTCTGGAGTGGATGTATCAATTAAAGAACTATGCGATATTTTGTTTGAAATTTCTGGTAAAAAGCTTGAATATAGAACTGATACTCAACGATTAAGACCAGATAAAAGTGAAGTAAATAGATTGTTATGTGATTCTTCACTTATTAAGAAATCTACTGGATGGGAAAGTAAAATAGATTTATATGATGGCTTAAAAATAACTTATGATTGGTTTAAATCAAACTCTGACCAATATGGGAAAGAAACTTTTTTACTTTGATGTCAATTCCTTTATCAATACCAAACTTAAGCGGAAATGAATTAAAATATGTTTCTGATTGTTTAAATTCCGAATGGGTTTCTACAGAAGGTTCCTATGTTGAAAAATTTGCAGAAGCTACTCAAGAATACACAAAGGCAAAATATGCTATTCCATGTGTTAACGGTACTAGCGCACTTCAGACTTGTTTAAGATTAATAGATTTAAAGCCTGGAGAGGAAGTTATTATGCCCACCTTAACATTCATAGCGCCAGTAAATGCAGTAAGATATTTTTATGCAGACCCTATCTTTTTTGATTGTGATAATTTTTTTAACATAGATATAAATCAACTATATGATTTTTTAAAAAAAAATACATCATATAAAAATGGTAAGCTAATTAACAATGTTACCGATAAGATTATAAGAGCCATTATTCCCGTTAATATTTTTGGCAATTCACTAGATATTGATGCCCTACTAGAAATCTCAGATCAATTCGATATACCGATTATAGAAGATGCATCTGAAGCTATTGGAACATTTTATAAAAAAAATAGGCATGCTGGGACTGCAGGTTTGATGGGTTGTCTATCTTTCAATGGTAATAAAATGATTACTACTGGGGGAGGAGGTATGATACTGACTAATGATAAAAAACTAGGTGAAAAAGCATCCTATCTTACAAGGCAGGCAAAAAATAATAAGGTATTTTATGTTCATGATGAAGTCGGATATAACTTTAGACTTACCAATGTTGCAGCAGCAATAGGTTTAGCACAATTAGAACAGATTAATCAATTTCTTGAAATTAAAGAAAAAAATTTTGAGTTATACAAAAAAATAATGAATAATAAAAACTTTATTGATATTGTTTCTCCCCCAAGTTACGGTAAAAGTAATCATTGGTTTTATGCAATAAAAATAAATAGAAACTACCACAGAAATATACCCCAGATTATAGATTTTCTTGAAAAAAATGGTGTTCAAGCAAGACCAATCTGGAAACTAAACCATACACAGAAACCTTATAAAGATTGTTTTCATGTTGATTTATCCAATGCAAATAATTTGTACGATAAAATATTTAATGTTCCTTGTAGTACTAATTTGTCAGAAGAATCCATTATGACAGTTTGTGATTTACTATAACCTTTTTATGATTCAAAATAAAAAAATTTTAGCTATAATACCCGCCAGAGAAAATTCAAAGCGAATAAAGAATAAGAATATTAAAATGTTTTGTGGAAAACCATTAATTCACTGGACAATAGATCAAGCTCTAAATTCTTTTATTATTGACAGAGTGATTGTTTCTACTGACTCAGATGTCATTAAAAAAATATCAATTGCAAGTGGGGCAGAAGTACCTTTTTTGAGACCAAAAAATCTTGCTCAAGATCATTCGAGTACTAATGATTGTATTCTTCATTTGCTTAATAATCTTGAAGAGATTTATGATATAATTATATTGTTACAGCCAACATCTCCTCTAAGAAAAGATTTTCATATTACTGATTCAATTGAGCATTTTACTAATTATGATAATATTGAATCATTAGTTAGCGTAAAAAAAAATACAAACCATATTTACGAAAAAAAAGATTTGATATATAACCTGTTTGATAAAACTACACTTAATTTAAATGAAAAAACTGCGCCAAAATCCTTTTCTCCAAATGGATCAATTTATATATCTACCAGGCATCACTTTTTAACAAATAAAACCTTTTATACAAAAAAAACATACTTATATATTATGGATAGTAAGCATTCGGTAGATATAGATTATGATAAAGATTTTTTGTATGCTAAAAAGTTGTTTGAAAAGGTATAAAACTATAATGAATTTAGACTGTTCAAATATTAAAGTATTATTAATTGGAGATTTTATGATAGATCATTATATCATAGGTACATCTAGTAGAATGTCTCCAGAAGCTCCAGTTCCAGTAGTAGTTCCACAAAGAGAATATTCAATTCCTGGAGGCGCAGGTAATGTTGCTATGAATTTGAGTAAAATGGGTGCCGATGTAACATGTGTTGGATTTGTTGGAGATGATAGTTGGGGAAATAAGATGCTTTCAATGTTGAAGAATTTAGAAATTAATATTGATAACATAGAAATTATTAAAAATCATCCTACAACACTTAAAAAAAGAATTTATTGTGATGGTAAACAGATAGCAAGAATTGACACTGAAAAAGTAATAGATTGGAACTCTAAGTTATTATCTGAAAATCTTAATAATTACAATATTTGTATATTCTCAGATTATAATAAGGGGGCAGTAAAAAATATAAATATCAAACATGACACCCTTATAATAGATCCTAAAAAAGATGATTTTTCATTCTATAAAAATTGTACTATTATTACGCCAAATTTAAATGAACTCCAGAGAGCAACTGATATTCAAATTAAAGATGATCAATCGCTTGTTGTTGCTTGTAATGAATTAATTAAAGAGAACAACTTTAGTTATATAATCGCAAAAAAGGGTGAAAAAGGAATGACGATAGTCGGGCAAAATGATTATGTTAAGCATATCCCTGCTCACTTTGTTGAAAATCCAGATGTTACAGGGGCCGGAGATACAGTTATTTCGACTCTCTCATTAGTATATACAAAAACAAAAGATATTGAATTGTCTGCCAAGATTGCTAATGCCGCCGCCGCAGTTGTTGTAGGAAAATCTGGCACAGAAACCGTTACTATGACTGAGATACTCAAATCTCCATTTATATAAATATTAGTTAATTTTTTCTAGAGAATTACTATTTTTGATCGAAACATAGAACTTCCAATCCATTACCTCAATAGTAGCATGATTTGAAATATCAAATGATTGGAATTCTTCTAGAGGAAAAACTCTTTTTTCAATACCGTTTACTAATAAGCTTATTGGCATAATAAAATTTGCGTTAACATTGTTCCATTTATAGAAAAACTTTGAATCTGTTTGATAGTACTCTAACTCTGGTTGATTTGGAGTGTATAAATATTGTTCAGAAAAATATGAATAATCACTACCAGTTTTATCTTGAACTTTTTCAAAAAAGTCTTCTGTGCTAACATGACTTTTTGCATTTTCAACCATGAATTCTTTTAATATTGCAAACCAAATAGGGTCGTCATTTATAACGCTCCTTAGCGTGTGCATTACCCAAGCACCTTTCATATAAGTATCACCATTTAAAGCCCAATAATTTTCATCTTCTGGTCCTACAATGGGAATTTTATTTTGAATCCTAGATTTAATGCTTTTTAAGTAATCAACACTTACTGGGTAGCTATTAAATTTATCTTCAAAATATAATGCCTCAGAGTAGACTTGCAACCCCTCATGAATCCAAATATGTGTTGGATCGATCGCAGTAACACTATTTCCAAACCATTCATGACCCGTTTCATGAATAATAAGCGGATCAATAACACCATACATAGCCCAACTACTACTTCTAACACCATTATAGATGCTAAAACCATTTCCGTAAGTTACAGCGGATTGATGTTCCATTCCTAAATAAGGGACTTCAATAAGTTTATATCCGTCATTCCACCACTGATATTCCCCAAAATATTTTTCATAGAAACGAATAACCTCTTTTGCCTGTAAGAAGTAATTTCTTCCAATTTCTTCGTTATAGTCTAAAACATAATGATTCAAATAATGAATCATATCATCTTTTATAAATGTATCTTGAACTGCAACATAGTTTCCGATCTGAACTGAAATATTATAGTTATTAATTGGATTATTCACAAACCACTCATAGGTAGTTTTATCATTATCTTGTTCTACAATACTTCTAAGTTGGCCATTACCAACACTAACTAAATGAGATGGTACAGTAAAAGCCATTCTAACGCTATCAGGTTCTTCAGTAATATGATCTTTATTAGGCCACCAAATTCTTGCACCTTCCCCTTCACAAGAAACTGCAACCCAATCTCTGTTATCTTTATCTTTAGACCATGTGAATCCTCCTGACCAGGGTGGATTATCAGCACCTTGAGGCACTCCATTATAATGAACGGTAAAATCAAATAGTAAATCTTTATCTATAGTTTTATTGAATATTACCATAACAGCATCTTCTTCTCTACTGTATTCAATAGAATTATTTTGATGAGTAATTTTTGTAATATTTAAATTTTTAGCTAGATCTACTTGAAGAGTATCAATATTATCAAGACTTTTTGCTTTAATAGTTACAAAGCCATCTATTGATTTTTGTTCTATATCAAAATCTATATTAATATCATAATAAGATACATCATATGATGTACGATATTCGTTTAAAAATCCCATCAAATAATTATTACGAGTTAATTTTGGCATATCAGTTTGTGATCCATGAGGCCTCAAATTATCAACATTTGCATTGCAAGCAATTAGCAAAAGATAGAATGTAAGTAAGCTATATATTTTTTTCATAAAAGGTTTTTGATTGAAACACACTCTTAGCAAAGATGATATAGTACAATAAAATACAAAACAAAAACCAAAGGACAATTGCAAAGGCTTCTTTTATTGCAAATAGTACGTAAGCAATAGCAAAGTAAATTATCCACTTCACCCAATTAGGTTGATGCCAGAGTTTTAATAATAAATTCATTCTTCTGCAAAATAGTATAATTTATTATAATAATCTAATGCTTCATCATAAATCGATTGATATTTTTTATCTAAATTACTTTGAATAGATGAAAATTTCTGAAAATGAGTAGTTGTAATCACATTATCATACCAATGTTTCCACCAAATGCCATCTTGTGAATGATTTCCCTTATTCCAGCTTAGCATAGAATTATCAAAATCTAAATCAATGCTAGCACACCACCGGGATAATGTTTTTTTAGGATTTTTAAGTAAAATCTCTGAATCAATTACAATAAACTTTTTTTTCATATTACCTAAATGCTTTATGATTTTATATTGTTGGGGGTATCCAAGCTCAATTACATGATTAAGAGTATTTTTTTTAATGTAGGAGTTGATTACATCTTTAGGGTGTCGTATTAAAATACAATTTTTAAAATTTTCAATCCAATCTATATTTGTAGTATCAACTAAATGATGTGCCATATGTTTCTGATACCAATACTTTTTATCGTTGGGGATTTTAGATTCAAGACTTAAAACAACATCATCATAGGTATTGGGATAATAATCAATAATCTCTTTATACATTGGGTGTTTTAACTTTGTCTCTTTAAGATAGTAAGCATAAAAGGGTTCATCGGAAACAAATGTATCGTTTCTAGATGACCAAGATCTCATAAGTGCAGTAGATATATTTCTTGGACCTGACCAACAAGCAATCCTCATACTAGCCTATATATTCTTCAATTTGTTTATTATAGAACGCTCTAATTTGATTTACTAAAGAATCAGAATTAGTAGATTCTAATTTTCTTCCCTCTAATTCTGAAACTGGAATAATTCCTGCAAATGTTCCTGTTACAAAAGCTTCATTACAGTTTTTAATATCATCGAATGTAAAATCAGTTTCAGAGCACATTATATCATTTTGATTACATACTAAAATAGCTTTTCCTCTTGTAATACCATTTAAACAATATTGACCTGTAGAAGTAAGTACCCTATCATTTTTAATGAAAAAAAGATTTGTGGAGTTGCATGTACTGACATTACCATTTATATCATTCATAATACCTTCGTCATATCCGAGTTTATTAGCCTCAATACTAGCTAAAATACAATTTAGCTTGCTTAGAGTATTGTAATGAGGGCTTAATATACTTTCATTTGGTCTAATATTGGGGACTCTGCCAATACTTACCCCATTGGTATAAGTGTTTGGATTGGTTTTTTTATATTCAGGAATAATCACCATATTAATAGGTCCAACATTCGCATTAGGATTCTGGTATGGAGTTATCTTATCTCCTCTAGAAATGACTAATCGAATATGTATATTGTTATCCATTTTATTTTTATCTAATACTTTATTTATTTCATTTATTATTTCTTGTTTCGAAAAAGGAATATCCAACGAAATACCTTGTGCGCTTGCGAACAATCTATCAAGATGATCTTCAATAAAAACAAGAAAAGATTTATGAAGTCTTATTCCTTCCCAAACACCATCTCCTAGCAAGAATCCACTATCAAAAACAGAAATTTTTGCTTCATTTCTATGAAACAATTCTCCATTGATATTAATAAAAATATCCTTGTTTTTTGGATTCGATATGTATGAATGACTGCTCATGTGTGGGCCCACAGGGACTTGAACCCCGAACCTGCGGATTATGAGTCCGTTGCTCTAACCAATTGAGCTATGGGCCCCCTTTTTTATAAAAAGTAAAATAATATAGTAAATCTAGTTTTTCTATAAATATCTTTATATAATTTAGCTCATGAATAGCATTAATATAGGAATTATTGGTTTAGGCTATGTTGGTAAGGCATGTGAATCTATATTTAGTAACTTTTTCAATACATATACATTTGATATTAATGGCAGTGGTTCTGAAAATTCACTAAAAACATTAGTAGGTAAGGTGGACATCTTATTCATATGTGTACCTACTCCAATGAATGCTGACGGTTCATGTAATTTAGAGATTGTTGAAACAGTTTTAACTGATATTAATGATTGTAAGAATAGTATTTGTATCATTAAATCAACCATTACTCCAGGTTCTTCTACATATTTTGAAAAGAAATTTAAAAATCTCAAAATCTATTTTAATCCTGAATTTCTCACAGAAGCTAATTTCATCGAAGATTTTAAGAATCAAACTCAAATTATAATTGGATCATCAGATAAGAACTTTAATTTGATTGAAAAGATATATCAACTGTCCCTGCCTAATGCTAAAATTATTAAATGTAATTTTGAAGAGGCTGAGATGGTTAAATATTTCATCAATACTTTTCTTGCTGTCAAAGTAAGTTATGCAAATGAATTATTTAATCTTTGTAATAAGATGAATATTGACTATAAAAAAGTATCCGAAATAGCACAACATGATGACAGGTTAGGGAGTTCACATTTTAAAGTTCCTGGGCCAGATGGCAAATTTGGTTTTGGAGGATCTTGTTTCCCAAAAGATATAAATTCTCTTATTGATATTTTTAATAAAAAAGGAGTAAAGTCTTATGTCTTAAAAGCTGCTTGGGATAGGAATACTAATGAAGATAGAATAAATAGAGATTGGGAGCAGTTAATAGGAAGAGCCGTGGTTAAAAATGATGAATAAAAAATATAGAATTTTATGGCTAACAGGCCAACCTGGATCAGGTAAAACAACGCTATCTAATGCGATTATAAAAATAATATCTAATAATGAAAAGTTTGCTAACATCAAAACCATGCAAATTGATGGAGATGATCTTAGAGATTTAACAGATAATAAAGACTATTCTGAAAAAGGAAGAAGAGAAAATATTAGTTTGAGCCAAAAGATTGCTTTCTTTTGTCAAAATAAAGGATACTTTGTCATTGTTTCACTTGTTGCCCCATATCTTGATTTGAGAGAAAGTTTTAAAAAGAAAACTGAAGTTTGTGAAGTATATTTACATACAACAGAAAATAGAGGAAAGGAAAAATATTTTTCATCTGATTATGAAAAACCTTTAGACAATTTCCTGAACTTGGATACAACCAACAAAACAATCGAGGATACGGCGAATGAGATACTCTCTTTTTATTGGTAGATGGCAACCATGGCATGATGGCCATCGATGGCTTATCGATCAACAATTAAATAAAGGCAAAAAGGTATGCATTGCGATAAGAGACATGCCAAAAGATAAAAATAACCCTTTCTCCCCAAATGAAATTAAAGAAAATCTCGAAAATGAATTGAGTAGTTTAATTCAAAATGGTTCCGTGAAAGTAATTGTCATACCTGATATAGAATCTGTAAATTATGGAAGAGGTGTAGGTTATGATATTATTGAACACGTACCTCCAGAAAAAATAAAAAGAATATCTGCAACTAAGATTAGGGAAAAGATGAATGCTTGAAACACGATTATATGATCTTCTATTTATAAATTTACGACTAAAATTCAAAGTCCTAGTCAAGATATTTTGTGGAGCATTTTTTATCATTGCCATACTTACTTTTTTTCTAGATCAACGATACACAAGTACTTTATCTGTTATGCCAAATCAATCGGAGAGCAGTATGTCATCATTAGGAATGTTAGTACAAGATTTTGCGATTGATGGAGGTGGTGGTAACTTTCCTATATCCGAAATTGCTAGCTCTAACTCTATATTAGATAAAATTTATAATACATCTTTTGATTCAAATGTTAATCAAGGTAAAATAAATTTAGCAGATTTATTAGGTACAAATAAAACTACATTTATAAGTAAGATCATGGGAATTATTACCAATAAAGATATTAACAACCCAGATATGTTAAAATATTCAACAATTAAAAAATTTAAAGAAAGACTCAATATTAAATATGATAGAAAAACTAATATAACCTCAATATCGGTAACTGTGGAAGATCCTTTAGCCTCCAAACAGATTGCTGATCTATTTTATTATGAAATATCTTCTTTTATAAATAAAACAATTAATGATTCAGGAAAGATGAAACAAAATTTTCTCAATGAGAGAATTCAATCTATCGAAACTGAATTAGTCAAAAATGAAAAAATTCTTGAAGATTTTTTAAGTGAAAATAAGTCAATAAATCAGTCACCTAAATTATTACAAGAACTGACAAGACTTCAAAGAGAAGTAACTTTAAAAGAAACTGCTTACCTATTATTAAAGAAGGAGTTAGAAATTGCAAGGATAGATGAAGTGAAAAGAACTTTAAAACTCATAGTCATTGAAAAACCTGATATTCCTGTAGTCAAAAGTTATCCCTCAAGACTTAGTCTTAGTCTATCAATAGCATTTTTCCTTACAATATCTTTTTTCTTTTATATAATAATTAGGGATACTAAAAAAGCTTTATAATTTTAGACCTTCAATGAATAATAAAACCAAATATAAAAAAAATATTATTAAATCTGATGAAAGAGTAATTGATGTTCTTAATAAGCTAGATCTTCTAGATATTAAAACTTTATTAGTAAATCATAATAGCCGGTATTTAGGTAGTATAACAGACGGTGATATTAGAAGAGGACTTTTGAAAAATTTTGCCTTAGAAGATCCTATTAAAAATTTCACAAATAAAAATTCCAGAATCGTTAATTATAGTGATTATATAAGTAAAAATTATAACAATATAGCTGGGCTAGATCTAATACCGGTAATAAAATCGGGTAAAATTTTTGATTTGATTATAAATGAAAAATTTGATCATTCTTCAGATTATCAAGCAAGTATTGAAGAGTTATGTGAGGTAGTTATTATGGCAGGTGGAAAAGGCACTAGAATGCAACCCTTAACTAACCTAATCCCTAAACCTCTTATACCCTATAAAGACAAAACCTTAATTGAGCATGTTATGCATAATTTTACGAAGTTTCAGAAAAGTGATTTCATTGTATCTGTAAATTATAAAGCTGATCTAATAATAGATCATTTGTCTAAAAATGAAGCTATATCTGTTAAAAAATATTTATATGAAGATTTTCCGATGGGTACTATTGGTGCAGTGCATCAATTAGAAAATGAGGTTGACAAACCTATTTTCATTTGTAATTGCGATTCGTTAATTAATATAAATTTTCATAATATGTATGAGTTTCACAATAAAAATAATTTTGATTTTACTATAGCTGCATGTAAAGATATTATTGATATACCATATGGAGTTTGTGCTATAAATGAAGATTTTAGCCTTGCAAGCATGACCGAAAAACCTCAGATAAATCATTTGGTTAATTCTGGTCTTTATCTTATGAATACTAATGTATTAAAATTAATTCCTAAAGATAAAAAATATAATGCAACAGATTTGATTAGTGATTGTTCCAATCATGGTCTGTCAGTAGGTGTTTATCCGTTTAGTAAGGAATCATGGCTTGATATTGGTTTATTGAGCGACTACTTAGCAATATTATAAGTATCAATAATGAGTTTTTTATCTCAATTAATTCTTCTATTAATTATCGTTTCTCTTGGATTTAACTATAGCATTATACCAGGTTATATCTATTTATCTAATATTATATCTGCTATTATTTCATTGATTCTTTTTTCTCAGTTAAAAGTTTCCCAGATTATTGACGAAAGAAGAAATATCACAGTATTAGCATTTCTTATATTTTATATTTTATTGAACCTTAGTTCATTTGAAGGAATAAAATGGATTTATTTATTTATAATGTATTATTCATTTTCAATTTACTTTAGGTATTTAAATCCTTCCATCAATCATATTCTATCGGCGTATTTAATAGGAATTTTTTTGGGAACTATTTTTTCATTTCAATTTGTTGATATTTCGTTATTAGGTTATAATGTTCTGTCTAATGAATCTAGAGGTTCAATTGATGCTCTTGGTGGATTTAATACTTTTGGTCTTTTAGCAGCAATTGCAATAATAATTGCAATTCATTTTCAAAATATATATAAAAACATCACTATAAGAATACTGCTATGTATTCCAATTATTTTTTTATTGTATGCGGAGATTTCCACTTTATCGAGAGGTGGATTCTTAACAATGATAGCGGCTTTATTTTTTTATAATTTGTTTAATAATTCAATTAAAGTTTTTTTTGGATTCATGCTAGTAGCACTTGTAGCAATATCTTTAATTTCACAGACTATTGATATTAGAAATTTATTAGATAGATATCTTTTTTATGATGATTTGACAGGAAGTGGAAGGACAGAATTATGGGCATATGTTTTAAGCATAATGAATAATCCTATAAATATACTTTTTGGGTACGGAGCAGGACCATTAAATATTGATACTAACGTTATGACTGGATCATCTATAGCAATATATGCTGAGAGCGCTCATAATACATACTTAGAAATCTTTTATCAGTTTGGTATTCTTGGACTTTCTTTTTTTCTGATATTCCTTTTCAATATATCAACCTCTTTGGAAAAAATCAAAGACAGTAAAGATAAAATGATATTAAAAACTATCTTTTTTGCACTTTTATGTAGTATGTTTTTTGACTCATACTTTTTTTCATTGCAGGTAGCTGCAGTTTTTTCTCTTTTTTATGCAACATTTAATTATGGCGGGTTAGATGAAAAATTTATCTAAATTAACATTTTACACAATTTTAATTAGAGTTATTAACCTATCCCTAAGACTATCCTTAATAGTGATTCTAGGAAAGTTTTATTCATTAGAATTTGTTGGAATCTATGGCTTAATTTTAGCTTTAGTGGGTATTTGTGTACAAATGATACCATTTGAATTTTATAGTTATACTACTTTAGAAATATTAGAAAAAAATGAAATGAGCACTAATAAAGTGTTAGCAAATCATTTCTTTTTTATTTTTTTAATGGGCTGTATTTGTTCCCCAATTTTTTATGCTACCTATGGATACTTCAGTTTAGATTACAGCTTATTTTTTTATATATCTTTTGTGCTCGTTTTTGAAATTTTAGCCAGAGAGCTGTCTAGAGTATTAGTTGCATTAGAGCATCCAATAGCTACATATATTATAGCTTCAATTCATTCATCTCTGTGGATTTTTGTTATAATCATTGGTTTATTTCAAGACAAACTTTTTTCAATAGAAGAAGTATTAGTGCTATGGGGATCTTCTGGAATTATTGCCGCTACTACGGGTTTATATTTTGTTAAACAGAAGGTATCTGATAAAATTTTTCACTTTAACTTTCTTTCAATAGATTGGATTAAAAATGGAATATTTTTCACTTTCCCTCTTTTGATTGGTAGCTTAAGTCATGCAATGAACCAATACGTAGGAAGATTTTTTTTAGGTAACAATATATCTTTAAGCGATATTAGTGTATTCACAATTTATTTTCAAATATCTGCACTGGTATTAATTACAGTTGAAGTTTTACAAAATATTTATATCCCGACTTATGTTAGAAATAATTCAATGAAAAAAAGTAATAATAATTATGAATATGCGATGCTTATTATTATAGCTTTTATAGCACTAATTATTACGTTTCTCCAGGAGCGGATTTTTATATTTATAAACCCTGAACTACTAAATGATTTAGATACTATGCATATGCTATTGTTAGCAATGTCAGCGCTATCTTTCGCTGCGGTTTTAAGAAACAGACTTTATGTTAAGCGATTAAAGTACAAGATCATGTACTCTTATTTTATTGCTATGATTGTGTCATTGATAGGTAATTCTGTGTTTGTGCCTAGGTATGGAGCTTATGGATCTGCCAGTACAATGTTTATTTCAGGCCTATTTTTGTGCCTATCTATATACTTATTTGATAAATTTAATAGACCTAAAATAGTATGAATAATAAGTATCTACATTTATTTATTTATTTAGAAAATAAAAGTGATGACAAGTATTTTGGTATCAAAAAACAATTATCTGATCAATCACATCTTTTAGAAAATATTGTATTAACTGATAAATCTCAGACTATTTTTAATAAGGTTGAATATAGTAGCAGAAAGCTCTTACGTGAATTTTTTTATAAAGATGTTTTTAAGGAACTTGAAACAAAAATAATATCTAGAATAGAAAGCAATAAAAACAGTCGTCATATATTCATTTATACTCTTGATGAAGGTGTATGGTCTGAGTTTATCAGATTTCTGATAAAAAAATATAACATTAATGATGTAAAGTTTATAAATGTTCAACATGGCTTTCTGCTCAATTACAAAAAGAATTCTTTAAGAACAAAAATTATTAAGCTAATAAATAATTTTTATATCACTTTTTTTGGATTTCCAAAGTTTGGAATTGGACCATTTCATGGGCCTTTTGACCATTATTTATTATTTCATGATGAACAAAGAAAACTTGTAATTCCTAGTGCAAAAAGTATATCATGTCCAAATCTAATTTATAGATCTTTTATTGATAAATTTCTAGAGATTAACAAAAGCAATTACGATAAAAAATCAGTATTGATTGCTTTACAATATTTTGTAAAATTTGGTTCTACTTCAGTTGAAATGCTTGATTTCGAAAAGACACTATTAAGCATAAAACCATTAATAAAAACATTAAACATTAATTTTAAATATAAAGTTTTTTTAAGAAGACATCCGAATATGGATAAAAATGAATTTTCTAAAATATTGTCAAAAGTAAATCTAAAAAAATATATTATTGTAGATACACTCCCTATTAATGAAAGTATTTATAGGTCTCCAGTAATTTTTTCATTGTTTTCTACCACACTTTTTGAAGCTAAGTTAGTAGGTAGGACACCAGTTGTAATTGATAATAAATCTTTTAATATGAATCTTTTTCCAATAAAATTTCAAAGTATAAATTTAGATAAAGATATTAATCAACAATTAGAGAAAATCTTAAATACTCACCAAGTCATTAGAAATTATAATGATGAAATTAATTGGAAAGAAATCGTAGAGCATTATTTTGACTAATTATAGTAAAAATAGCATTTGTTTTTTTTATGACGCTGATTATCCAAGTAATCAGGCTGGCGGCGAGAAAAGATTATTTATGATCGCAAAAGAGGCAATGAAAAGAGGATCAGATGTCAAATGGGTTTGTTTCAATTTCTGGGGAAAAAGTTCATTTTCTCATAATGAACTGGGAATTGAGCATATAGGAGTCATTTCAAAGCCTAATTTTTATAACAAAGATGGTAATCGTAACAAAAAAGAACCTATTCTATATTTAATGAATTGTTTTCTATCTATACCTTATTTTCTTAATTCAAAAGTTTGGGTCATTGGTCAATGGCCAATGATTCATATTATCCCATTAATTTTGCTAGGATCATTATTGAGAAAACAAATCTATGTCGAATGGTGGGAGACTCTTGAGAAACAATGGCTTAAAAGAGGAATTATTGGCCAGTTGGGAAGTATAATTGAATATCTCACACTCAAAATGTCTTCATTGATACCTTTTGTAGTTGATTGTGAGAGTGAAAGAGAGTTATTGTTAAGCAAAAATTCTTTTGCCAAAGTAATGGTTGTGCCAAATGGAGTCAATATTGACTTATTTCCAAAAAGTGATAGTCAATATAAGTTTGATTTTGTTTCAATGGCTAGATTAAAAAATCATAAAAGAGTCGACTTGCTTATAAGTGCAACCAGAAAATTTATTGATGAAACAGGCGATGATGATATCCAAGTGGCAATAATTGGTGAGGGCCCAGAAAAGAAAAAGCTTTTAAACTTAGTAGACAGTCTAAATCTCCAGAGCAATATTACGTTTTTTGGTTTTATTGAAGATTATAAAGCCGCAGTATCAATTTTACAATCTTCAAAAGTTGGGATTTTAACAACAGTTGCTGGAGGTAAAGGAAGTGTTTTAATTTCTGAGCTTTTCGCTTCAGGATTGCCCGTTTTAGCGATAGGATGCGATGAAGGTATTGATCCTAGGTATATTCAAAAAGGAGTAAATGGATATATGACTCAAAGTATTTCAAGTAATGAGCTAGCGGAATTAATGATTAAAATTGTTTCAGATAATAAGAAACTAATACTTATGAAAAATAAACTATCAGAACAAAAACAAGACTTAGATTGGAGTGTATCACTTGAAAACCATCCAATACTTAATATTGGTAATTAATAATTTATTAGCTAGTTTTCAAAATGATAGTCCTGCTATAAAAATTAAATAATATAAAAATCATGAAAAAAATTAAAAAAAATTTATCACCCACTCTTGTAGTAGAACACAATTGTTGTCGATTGTGTGGATCATCCAATTTAGAGCCAGTAATTTCATTGGGTAGTCAATATATCAACGATTTTCCAGAAAAAATTAATATAGGAAAAGGGGTTAAGGCTCCATTGGAGATAGTACATTGTTCCAATTGTGATTTAGCTCAATTAAAACATACTGCTCCTCAGGAACTGTTATATTCAAGACAATATTGGTATAGATCTGGGGTAACAGAAACAATGCAAAGAGAATTAAAAGATATTGTAACTGAATTACAGGATTTTGTAGCTTTAAAAGAAGATGATATTGTTTTAGACATAGGCGCAAATGATGGAACTATGTTGAAATACTTTTCTGATGATTTAATTAAAATTGGCTGTGAACCTGCAAATAATCTTATCGATGAATTATCTAAAAATTGTGATAGAGTAATACATGATTTTTGGTCAGAAGAGATATACTTAGATAGCGTAAAAGATTTGAATGGTAAAAAAGCAAAAGTTGTTACAGCCATAGGAATGTTTTATGATCTCGATGATCCGGTAGCTTTTGTTTCTGATATCGAAAAAGTCTTAGATGACGATGGTATTTTTATTGCTCAGCTTATGACGTTAGCACCAATGCTAGAAAAAAATGATTTAGGTAATATTTGCCATGAACATATAGAGTTTTATTCTTATAAGTCTTTAGTGTATATGTATGAAAAATGTGGTCTTGAAATTACAAGAGTTACCGAGAATAGTGTTAATGGTGGCAGTTATAGAATCTATGCAAGAAAGCTTAAAGAAGGATCAATTGATTATTCAGAAAATGCTTCTAAGCAAGATTTAATAAATTTTCAAAACAGGATAGATAGTATTAAAACTGAATGTATTAATTTCATGAAAGAAGTAAAGAAGCAAGGTAAAACAATACATGTATATGGTGCATCAACAAAAGGTAATGTCATTTTACAGTACTTTGGCTTGAATACAGATCTAATTGATTATGCGTCCGAAAGAAGCCCAGAAAAAGTTGGTCGCTTTACAGTTGGTTCCTGGATTCCTATTATTTCTGAACAAGAAAGTAGAAATATGAAGCCAGACTACTATTTTGTATTACCCTGGGCTTTTTTTGATGAAATGTATGCCAGGGAAGTAGATTGGAGAGATTCAGGTGGAAAGTTTATAGTCCCATTTCCAGAATTTAGAGTAGTAGATTGAGTTTTATAAATAAATCTCTTTATCAACAAATCATTAAGTCTGTTCCAATTCTTTGCATTGACTTAATAGTCATACATAAAAAAAAATATTTACTTATTAAAAGAAATGAAAATCCCTTAAAAAATGAATGGTGGGTTCCCGGTGGCAGAGTTTTATCAGGCGAAACAATAGAAGAAACTGCAAAAAGAAAATTAGAGCAAGAGGTAGGAATTAAAATCGATACTGGTATGCAAATACATGCAATATATGAAGACTTTTTTGATGAGTCATCTATGGGTTCACATCTTTATCACACACTATCAATAGTATTTAAAATCACAATTGATAATATTGATAATATAAAGCTAGATTCTACTAGCAAAAGATGGGCATTAAAAAATAATTTACCCACTAGATTTGAATCAAAGTTGGAGGTTTTAAATGGTTAAGGTATTAATATTTGGTTGTACTGGACAGGATGGAAGTTATCTGACCGAAATATTATTAAAAGAAGGCTATGAAGTCCATGGATTAATAAGAAAATCTGCAACTAGTAATACAATAAATATAGATCATATTATCAATTCAGAATTCTATAATTCAGGACAGTTTAAAATTGTAAGAGGAGATTTATTAGACCATGCTAGTATTTTTAAAGCGATTTCGCAAATTGAGCCTGATTTCATTTATAATGAAGCAGATCAAGATCATGTTTCTTGGAGTTATGACATACCAAGTTATTCTTTATCTACTACTACTACAGCTGCAGTAAATATATTAGAATCTATTAAAACTATAAATCCAAAAATTAACTTTTTTCAGCCCGTTTCATCGAATATGTTTGGTATTCCTATTGACAAAACTCAAAATGAAAAAACCTCCCATCATCCAGTAAGTCCTTATGGTATTGCAAAATCAGCAACATTTCATTTATGTAGATTCTACAGAGAATCCTATGACATGAATGTTTCGACTGGTATACTATACAATCATGAATCACCTAGAAGGCCTGAAGAATATCTATCAAGAAAGGTTACTATGGCTGTAGCTAAAATCAAAAAAGGTATCCAGCAAAAACTAGTACTTGGAGATTTAAACGGATACGTTGATTGGGGATATGCCAAAGAATTCATGGAAATAGCAAAAAAAATTAATGAATCTAATTTTGCAGATGATTTCGTTGTTGGAACTGGAGTATTAACTAAAGTAGAAGATTTTGTAAAAATTGCTTTTGATAAAGTTGATTTAAATTGGAAAGACTACGTCTCAACATCAGAGCAATTTAAAAGACCCGTACCAACAGGAGTATTATGTGCAGATACATCTAAGTTAGAACAGAAATTATCTATTAAACCTAAGATATTAATTGACCAGCTCATCTCAATCATGCTAGAGAATGATTTAAAAAATGTCAGATAATTTACAGATCAAAAAAGATATTATTGTAAAGGGTGAAAAAGTGGCATTATTCATTCCTAATATTGGAACAGAAAAAAGGATTGAATTTTTCACAGATGCAGAAGATCAATTACAGATAGCTGCTTTTAATATGAATGAAGGTCAAAGGATTCAACCTCATGTTCACTTAAAAAATGAAAGAATGCTAGAAAAAACAGTAGAAATAATTTTTGTACAAAAAGGGCAAATGTCTGTTACATTTCACGAAAGCGAAGAAGATAAAACTGTCCTTAAAAGTATAGTAATGAATCCAGGAGATGTCATTTTTTTAAAGTCAGGAATTCATGGATTTATTATTGATAAAGATTGCAAGTTTTTAGAGTTCAAACAAGGACCTTTTACAGAATCTTTGGACAAGAAAAAACTATATAATCAATAAAAAGAGAGATATATTAATAAAGATGGTTAAATCTAAAAAAAGAGCATTAATTACAGGGATCACAGGTCAAGATGGAGCATATCTTGCAAAATTATTATTAGATAAAGATTATGAGGTTTTTGGGACATATCGAAGGATTTCTACTCCAAATTTCTGGAGATTACAATATTTAGGTATTAAAGAGAAAATTACAATTTTACCATTAGAGTTATCAGATTCTTCATCCATTATAACTGCTATTGAAACTTCACAGCCTGATGAACTATATAACTTAGCAGCACAAAGCTTTGTTGGAGCATCATTTGAAAATCCTATTTACACTACAGATGTATCTGGATTAGGAGTAGTTAGATTATTAGAAGTAGTAAGGCATCATTGCCCACAAGTAAGATTGTATCAAGCCTCAACCAGTGAAATGTATGGAGATAATCGATCAGGATTACTTTCAGAGGAAACATCTTTTATTCCATCAAGTCCTTATGCTGGCGCAAAGCTTTTAGCTCATAATTCCGTAAAAATATATAGAGAGTCATATAATCTATTTTTATCAAATGGAATTCTCTTTAATCATGAATCACCTCTTAGAGGACTTGAATTTGTTACAAGAAAAATTACTAACGAAGTAGCAAAAATAAAATTAGGTCTATCTAAATCTATTTCTCTTGGAAATATAAATAGTAGTAGAGATTGGGGGTACGCTCCAGATTATGTAGAGGCAATGTGGAGAATACTACAACACAGTGAGCCTCTTGATATTGTTGTTGCTACAAATACTAACTATACAGTTGAAAATTTTCTAGATGCAGCTTGTAAGCATGCAGGCTTAGACTATAAAGACTTTCTTAAAGTAAATAAAAAGTTTCTTAGACCTTTAGATGTTAATTATTTACGCGGAGATAATTCTAAAGCAAAAGATGTCTTGGGGTGGGAACCGCAAGTTACTTTCGATAATCTAGTAAAAATTATGGTTGATTCTGACATAGCAAGGTGGAAAGCATATAAAGAGGGAAAACATATGCCTTGGGATGCTTTACATTATCCATCTGAAAATAATATGATATCTTTTAAATGAGCTATAAAAAATATCCAGTTAGTATTCCTGAGTTATCAGGCAATGAAAAAAAATATCTTAATGACGCTCTTGATACTAATTGGATTTCATCTACAGGTAAATATGTTGATTCATTTGAAAATAATTTTTCAGAATATTTAAATATCAATCATACTATAACAGTATCTAATGGTACAGTTGCACTTCATCTAGCTCTTGTAGCTTTAGGGGTTCAGAAAGATGATGAAGTTATTGTTTCAAATCATAACGGGGTATATGGTCCATTTGCCATTGAATATGTGGGAGCTAAGCCTATTTTTATTGAATCAAAAAAGGACACTTGGAATATTGATCCTTCTTTAATTGAAGAAAAAATTACAAAAAAAACAAAAGCAATTATGATAGTTCATATATATGGATATGCGTGTGATATGAAGGCAATAATGAAAATTGCAAAAAAACATAATTTAAAAGTAATTGAAGATGCTGCTGAGTCTCATGGTGCATCAATTGATGGTATGAAATGCGGGACCTTTGGAGATATTTCGATATTTAGTTTTTATGCTAATAAAATAATTACTTCCGGTGAAGGCGGTGCAGTTGTAACCAACGATGATGAGCTAGCACTTAAATGTCGTTATTATAAAAATCTTTGTTTTAAAATAAATGGACCTCGCGATTTCCAACATTCAGATATTGGTTATAATTATAGAATGTCAAACTTACATGCAGCATTATTATGTGCACAGCTAGAAAAAATTGATTATTATATTGATAAAAGGAACGATTGTTTTAATAATTTTAAAAATTATTTTTTATCTTCTGATCTCGATAATTTTTTTAGTTTTCCTAAACCTGAAATAGATTCTTTTAATGTAGCATGGGTAAATGTAATAAAACTAGAAAATACAAATATTAATATTAATGACTTAAGATTTGAGCTATCAAAAGTTGGCATAGATTCTAGAAATTTATTTTACCCATCACATAAACAATTATTTTTAAAGAATGGATCTCCCAATGAATCTTTTTCTATTTCAGAGGATTTATATTTAAAAGGAATGTATGTACCTTCAGGAAGTAATTTAGAAAAAAAAGATATTCTATATATTTCTAAAACAATTGAAAAAACATTTTCCGAATTAAAAGCAAATAATGATAAAAATTCTTAAACAAGATTATGATTTTGACGTTCACCCAGAGCCATATTTAATTCAAGTTCTTGATAAATGTTTCAAAAATGCTAATAACTTTTATGATTTTGGCTGTGGAAGAGGTCATTGGGCTAAATTTTTAGTTAAAAGATATCAAATTCCATTTAATTGTTTCGATGTTGACAAAGATGCGGAGATGCACACAAGAAGAGAGCTTAGTAGTCATTTATTAAATTCAAAAATTAAAGATTTTTCATATGACGTTATTTTTGTTTCTTGTGTTACAGAAATGATTAACGAAAATGAAGTGAGTTCGTCCATTGATTCAATTATAAGTAAGCTAGATATTAACAAAAGAAAAGGTAAAATATTTCTTTCCAGTGCATTTTATAATCCTTTTTCAATAAAATGGATTATTTATAGACTTTTAGGAAAAGGAGATGTAAAAAATTACTTTATTAAAAATAAACACTATAGGAATTTTTATAAGAAAAGTGAAATCATATCTTTTTTTAAAGAAAAGGGATTCAAATTAGTCTATAGTGTTAGAGGGGAAATAATACCAAAGGGACCAAAATGGATAAAATCTTTTTTAAGATTTATTTTTCCATTAGATTTTTTATATGATAGATTTTATCTTGTTCTAGAATTTGATATTATTAATTCAAATAAAAAATAATAAACTTTTTAAGGAGATTTTATGCTTGATTTAAAAAAATATTTAGACTCATATAAAGATTTAATTTTGAGTGATTCTTGTGAAAGTAAATTATTTGATATTCAAGAATTAATTTTAAAGTCACGCGGTTCAAGGATTTTTGTTTTTGGCAATGGTGGAAGTGCATCAATAGCAGACCATTTTGCTGTAGATATGACCAAAAATGCTGGAGTTCCTACTCTATCGATGAATAGCAGTTCAATGATAACTTGTTTAGCTAATGATTATGGATATGAAAATTGGATGCAAAAATGCCTAGAGTATCACGCCTCATCTAATGATTTTGTCTTTTTAATTAGCTCAAGTGGACAATCTAAAAATGTATTAAACGCATGTAATTATGCAAATAATGAAGATATTACCTCAATAACTTTTACTGGTTTTAAAACAGATAATCCTTTACGTAGAGCCGGAAAAATTAACTTTTGGGCTGATTCCAAATCCTATAATATTGTCGAGAATATTCATCAAATATGGATTTTAAGTCTTGTTGATTTAATTATTGGGAAGTCAGAGTATTCCGCTTCATGATTTTAAAGGTAATTTTTGATTTTATTATATCAATTATAGGATTGATTTTATTGCTACCTTTTTTAGCATTAATGTCAATAGCAATATTATTTGAATCAGGCTTTCCAATTCTGCATAGAAGGGAAGTTCATTCTTCTTCTTCTAAAACTTTTAACTTCTATAAATTTAGAACAATGTACAAAGACGCAGACAAAAGATTAGAAATACTCTTAAAAAATAATCCCGAAATAAAATTAGAATATGAAACATATTATAAATTAAAAAATGATCCTAGAATCACAAAGTTAGGTAATATATTAAGACAGTTAAGTTTAGATGAACTACCACAACTATTAAATGTGGTATTTTTACAGATGTCTTTAGTAGGACCAAGGCCAAAAACTACATTCGAGTTAAATAAATATTTTGATAAAAAAGATCATCAATTACTCTTCAGCGTTAAACCTGGAATAACATGTATTTGGCAAATTTCTGGTAGATCTAATATTGATTATGCTCAAAGAGTAGAAATGGATTTAGACTATGCAAAAAATAGAAGCTTTATTATGGATATGAAAATTTTATTTGAAACCCCAATTGCTTTATTGAAAAAGGATGCTGTTTAAAAAATGAATATTTTGGTTACAGGAGGCGCTGGTTACATAGGAAAGGCTTTCATAAATAAATATTTTGAAAATTTTGATAAAATATTTGTCATTGATAATCTTTATGATAGTTTTAATAAAGATTTTCCTGAAAATGTTATTTTTTTTGAATCAAACTTCGGAAATAAATCAGTTTTAGAAAAAGTATTTAATAATAATATTGATTGCGTATTTCATTTTGCAGCCTATGCAAGAATCGGTGAATCAAATTCTAATCCAAGTCCTTTCTTTGATAACAATGTAAAACAAATGATTATGCTATTAGATGTAATGAATGATTATAATTGTAAAAAAATTATTTTTTCATCTTCAGCATCTGTTTTTGGTAATCCAACAACTATTCCTGTTGATGAGAATCATCCAAAACTGCCAATTAGCTCATATGGTGAAACTAAATTAATGGGAGAAAAGATTTTAGAATGGTACCATAAAGCATATAAAATAAATAGTATCTCTCTTCGTTATTTTAACGCTGCCGGTGCTTTTGGAGATTTTGGTGAACAAAGAAAGCATGAAACGCATATCCTGCCATTAATCTTTAAATCAATTAGAGAAAAAAAAGTTTTTAATATTTTTGGTAATGATTATAAAACTAAGGACGGTACATGTGTGCGCGACTATATTCACGTTGAAGATTTAGTTGATGCTCATATGCTGGCATTTTCTAATTTAGATAAAATTAAATTTGATGCTTTTAATTTAGGTTCTGAGTACGGAGTATCAAACTTGGAGCTTATTAAGCTAATCTCAGATTTATTGAACGTAGAACCAAATTATGAATTTCAAAGTAGAAGGTATGGTGATCCTGATGAGCTAATAGCTTCCTCTGTTCGTGCAAAAAAGTACTTGAATTGGAATCATAAACATTCAATTACTGATATTGTTCAATCGCTAATAAAATACTATAATGCCAAATGATAATTTCTAGAACCCCTTTAAGAGTTTCATTTGTAGGTGGGGGCACTGACATGAAATATTTCTATAAACAAACACCTGGCAGTGTTATATCTATGGCCATTGATAAATATATATATATTATAGTAAAAAAAAGATATGATAAGAATATTGTTTTAAACTATAGCGAAAGAGAAATTGTTTCTTCTGTAAAAGAAATTAAGCACACCTTAATTAAGGCATGTCTAGACATGGTTGATATTAAAGATTCTATTGAAATCACCTCAATAGCTGATATTCCATCTCAAGGCTCTGGACTAGGCTCTTCTAGTACATTTACAGTAGGACTTTTGAATGCTCTATTTACACTAAAAGGGGAGAATCTAGATCAAGAAGAGTTGGCTAGATTAGCATGTAAAATTGAAATTGATATTTGTAATGCACCTATTGGAAAACAAGATCAATATGGCGCTAGCATTGGAGGATTAAAAAAGATTACTTTTCAATCAAATGAAGATGTTAAAATAGAAATTATTGCGGATAATAATAACCTTTATAGGAATCTAGAGAATCAACTTATTATAGTGAATTCTAATATTGTGCGATCTGCTTCAGAGATATTAGAAAAGCAGAAGAAAAATATTTCAACAAATATTGATAGATTAAAGTTTTTTCCTGCTTTAGTTGATCAATTTGAAGAATACCTTAATAATCAATCTTTTGAAGCAATATATGCACAACTAGATCATTACTGGAAAGAGAAGAAAACGTTAGTACAGTCTTCTGTTAAGAAAGATTTAGAGAAGATATACGACTTTCACGTACCTGAATATTGCCATTCTGGAAAAATATGTGGGGCAGGAGGTGGAGGATATTTTATGTTCTTCAAAAAAGAAGATAATGGTTTAAATTTAAAAGAATATTTTGATGTGAAGATTGATAGATCTGGATCAGTTATTATATATAATAACTGATCCAGCATATTTAATTACTAGTATCTGTATTCATCTTTCTTAAATGGACCCTCAACCTTAACTCCAATGTAATCTGCTTGATTTTTTGTCAGAATAGTCAAGTCAGCATCAAGATGTTCTAGGTGTAATCTTGCAACCTCTTCATCAAGCTCTTTAGGTAAATTATATAGTCCAACTTCAGGCTTTTCTTTTGCTAAAAATAGCTGCGCTAGTACTTGATTTGCAAATGATGTTGACATAACAAAGCTTGCATGTCCTGTTGCACATCCTAAATTTACTAGTCTACCTTCGGCTAATAGAAATATTTCTTTACCATCAGGAAAGGTGTACCTATCATATTGAGCTTTGATTTGTTCTCTCTTAGCATCTGAGTCATTTAAAGCATCTACTTGGATTTCATTGTCAAAGTGACCAATATTGCAAACAATAGCTTGATCTCTCATTTGTCTCATATGTTCGAGAGTGATGATATCTTTATTTCCAGTAGTTGTTACAAAAAGATGACCTTTATCTAGCACACTTTCTAGTGTTCGAACTTCAAAACCTTCCATTGCTGCCTGTAATGCGCAAATAGGGTCAATTTCAGTAACAATCACTTTACATCCATATGACT
>MDSV01087285.1_pt1 | contig 37067 bp, 39 predicted proteins | sample 810851 | NCBI WGS metagenome assembly MDSV01 (sample SAMN05326640, study PRJNA326480) | marine metagenome | isolation source: seawater | place: Atlantic Ocean: North East | collected 2012 | reverse complement strand
ACTTACATAACTCACTAGAGGATAAACTATATCTATTGGTATAGTCTTAGGCGGTATAGATTGTTTTGTTTATTGGCTTTGTCCCCTGCCCCGAAAAAGAGCCTGATTTTTTTGAATTTTGGTTAGAAATTTGAAAGCCGCTATTCTTAAGGGTTTCATATAAATCATACATATGAGCGATTAGAGCTTTGGGAAAGTCACCCTCAAGGCGCACCACAAAAAAACCAAGATTTATGCTGCGTATTCGTCAAATTGTCTAGGAACAGATGTTCTTGATGATGGACGCACTGAGGTCTTATTAAGAGCACTATCTACATCCACAGCACCCACGGCCTCTCCTTGTATAGTTGGCAAAGCCTGCTCAACAGATCCACTCATCGCTGATTCCATGTGCGAAACAACGCCTAAATGTGCTGCAAAATCACAAATACCTAAAGACGCATGCTTGGCTAGTTCTGCACAGGCTAACCGCGTAACCATTGCCAGTGTCACAAATTGGTCAAGCGCAATCCGTTGCTGTATCACGTCTAATCCATCATAATGCCGTTTAAGATTAAGAAGCTTCTCACCACTCACAATTATTCTAGCTACACTCCCCGCCATTAAGGTTTTTGCAGCCTGCTCAGGTGCCTGAGACACAGCCCAAAAGGCAGAGCCCAATAAAGCTATAGCCGTGGGCAATGTTTCTTTTACCGTATCTTGTGCCACACTTAAATGACGGGACGCAATATCCGATCGGCTTTCAGCACACTCAGGAAGATGAGATCTCCACTCTTGTACAAATTGATCCAAATCTTTTTGGTTCAAAACAAGGTCAGAGCCATCAGTGTCTTGCCCCACCAAGACCCATTGTTTTCTGAACAACTTATTATCAATTCTAACATCAAAACCAAACTCTTTGATGCACTTAAGAACAAAACGGTCATTGGCATCAAGTCGCTGCGCAATGCTATTCATCTTTTTAAAGTTCTTCCATAATTTAAGAAAAAATTTATCGTAAATATCGTCAGCGTTAGCTACAGGTTCATTCATTATTGGCATTTAATTACTACATCCCTAAATTTAATTGAGATATAATTACATAATAAAAGTTAATGAATTATTAATAGAGTAATTAACTTTCAGTTTTTTTAACGAGTCGCTTTGATAACTGCCCTGTCCACAGCCCTTTACGGTAATTAAAAAATATCCAACCAAAAAGACGGGTCGCCAAATACACAAGACCTGCCATAGGATCTTTATTTTCTTTAAGCTTCTGATACATAATTTTATCCGCCTGCAAGCGATCCTTACCTGTACCGCCGCCACGTATACCATAGGCATTGTCATGGAATTTACACACCATATTACGGCCATGCTTAGAACTATCGAGAACCATACAGTAATCCCGATGTAATTTGACCTGCTTCGAATGTTTCTGCTTGCCTTCACCTTTTTGCATGGCTAAGAAAGTACCTATGTCTATTGATCGCCGCAAGGTTTTTTATATTTCTGGCTTTGACCCTCGAGGCGCAAGGCATTATCATAATCTTTTTGTAAATGAAGCTGAACGCTTTAACCAAAAGATCGACGGTGATTTAACTGTGTCGTCGCGCGTTAAAGAAAGCGATGAAGAAATAAGCTGGCAAACTATATATGAGAACGAACAAGGGACAACCGTCAGTGACCATACAATGCTTGGCTGGGACGATATTATTCGTCAAAATTGGCTCAAAGACCCATTTAAATTATTTACCAAATCAATCCATGCCTACATCGACAACATTACAATTGCTGACTGGCAAACAGCACTTAAACTCTCCAGAGCGCCGATTATTACTCTAGGCTACCCTGTACTTGTCTTGTTCGTTTTAGGCTTATTAATTTTTAGTTTCAGCCAATATCTCTTTTTTTTCACTACTAATATCTGGCTTTGTCTCGCAGGTTTAGCCATCTTGTTTTTTTTAGCTTACAAACTGTTCAGTATTGTTAAAGCACCTTGGTTATTAAGACTTTTTATCATTAACAATAAAATGGCACATGGCCCCGTAAAAGATATTGAGGACCGCATAGACTTATTTGCTGCCATTATCCAAGATACTGCAGACCGTGACAAATATGATGAAATATTACTGATCGGCCACAGTAATGGCGCAACATTTTTGGCCCCTATAATTTCGCGCCTTATAAAAAAAGGCGTGCCGCTCAATAAAATTCGTATTATCAGCCTTGGACATTGTATTCCTCTCGTGAGCCTCAGTAAAAAAGCACTTTATTATAAAGAACACCTTAAAACAGCTGCCTCTCGTGATTTCTTATGGCTTGATATTGGTGCTGTAGCGGACGGCACATGTTACGCTATGATCGGCCCCTATAAAGGCGCCATTGATGAAACCGACATAAAAACCGAACTCGTTTTAAAATCCCCACGTTTTCATGCCAGCTATGATAAGAAAAAATATAAGACGATGAAGCTAAACAAATATGCCTTTCATTTTTTATATCTAACTTGCCCCGATACACTCGGTAATTATGATTACTTCACAATGACAACTGGTCATTTAGGATTAAGAAGCTACATAAAGACTTTGAAATAAGACGATGATAAAAAAGAGGAAAATATTTTATATTTCTGGATTTGATCCACGTGGCCCTGGTTTTTATCATGCGCTTTACGCTCAAAATGCGCCGCAATTTCATGTATCAAAGCGCTCTAAAAAATCAGCCCATGAAAGCCACTGGCTTGTAGAGAATGAGAACACAGAAACCGATTACATCTTTTTACGCTGGGACGATATAATCAGACAATATTGGATCAAAGACCCGCTGACACTTTATAAAAAAACACTGACCATGTACCTCCAACAGTTCAGAGATTTTAATTGGAAAGATGCTAGACATCACAATAAGATGACCCTTATGACGGTATTTCACTTACCGCTCATGTTACTGTTTTGGGCTGTATTGCTTTTACTCCACACGCCATTGCTCATCTTTGCAACTATATTTCTTTTTAGCCTATGGCACCTAAGACGGATACAATCTAATTGGTTATTACGTGTCTTCATTTTCAACAATGCCTTTATATATGAACAGCCAGAAAGCATAGAAAAAAGGCTTGATACATTTGCAAAATGTATCAAAGAAGCAATTGATGATGAAAACTATAATGAGATATTATTGATCGGCCATAGCAATGGTTCAGTCATGATTCCACCAATCATTGATAGACTAGGCGAGAGCGCACAACGGGTTCATGTTATTACTTTAGGCCAAATATTCCCTCTCGTTACACTCAATAAAAAAGCAAATACTTATAAAGACGTTTTAAGAAGAATATCTCACATTCCTTTTAAATGGCTTGATATCAGCAATCTAGGAGACCGAGCCTGCTTCCCTTTAACCAGTCCGTTCAAAGATGTTGTGACATCTTATAAGACCAAACTCACACTTGCATCAGCGCAATTTCATAAGCTTTATACGCCCAAACGCTTTCATCAGCTCAAAATGAAAAAGTTTGATTTTCATTTTCTCTATCTTAAAAAAGGTGAAATAAAAGGTAGTTATGACTATGCTGAGTTAACAGCTGGTTCGAAATCTTTTGACGGATACGTAAAAACCCTTAAAGTCGTCAAAGCATGAAACAGACAGAAAAATTTACACCACCATATCCCAAGCCGCATAAAAGCCCATTAAAGCAATTTACCCGTTTTTTGCTTGGGTGGCAGTCATGGATACATACCATCTCTGAAACCAGCTATAAAATGAGCATGGGAGCGGTAAAATTTCCGCATATTGATTTTTTCGTTGTTAATGATCGGGCGCTTGTACAAAAAATCGGCATTAAAAATTATAAAAAATTTCCTAAACACCGCCTCCAACATGAAATCCTTTGCCCTCTTTTAGGTGAAAGTATTTTCACGACGAACGGGAAAACATGGGAACGCCAACGTCAAATGATGAACCCTGCTTTTGCCCATACGCATCTGCAACGTGCGTTTAATAATATGGACGGGGCAATTAAAAATTTACTGGCACGCATTGATCGTGCAGATAGATCAACACCCGTGGCAATTGACCCGCTTATGACTCATGTCACCGCAGATATCATTTTCCGTACAATTTTATCCCATACAATTGAAGAGGGCGATGCCTACAAAGTCTTTGAAAACTTTAATGTATTTCAAGATTATACCCAGCGCACGATGGTCCTAAAGTCATTTCATCTGCCGAGTGGCTTTTTTAAAAAGCAAATTGACAGAGCCTGTGACAATATTCGCTCTGTTTTAAGACCCATCATCACGGAACGCTATGAAAATTACCATGCAGGAAAAAAAGACGATAAGAGCGATATTCTTTCAAGCCTATTGGAAGCAAAAGATGATGAAGGCACACATTTTCCTCTTGATGAGCTGATTAATCATGTGGCGATGTTATTCTTAGCAGGCCATGAAACCAGTGCTTCAGCACTCACATGGTCTTTCTATTTGCTATCAAAATGTCCGCATTTACAAAAAGAGATCCGAAAAGAAATCGCCGATAATGCAGTAGATGGGGAGATTGTCTTTGAAAGCATCAAAAACTTAAAAATAACACGCAATGTTTTTAATGAAGCTTTACGCCTTTACCCACCTGTAAGCTTTTTACCACGTGAAGCATCCCGTGACTGTGTCATCCGCAAAAAGGACGTCAAAAAAGGTTCAATGTTCTCTATTTCACCATGGTTGATACAACGCCACCGCAAGCAATGGCAAGATCCCGATGTATTTGATCCATCTCGTTTTGATGATCCTGCCCAACAAGAATCAGTCAAGCAAAGCTTTCTACCTTTCGGCATTGGACCACGCATATGCATCGGTAAAGGTTTTGCCATGCAAGAAGGTGTTATGGCGATCGCCAATGTCTTGCAACAATACGAATTACGCAACAAAGAAGGGCAAGTGCCAGAGCCTATGGCACGTATTACAACACGCCCAAAACATGAAATTGAACTCTGGTTTGATAAGCGTTAAGCAGCCTCTTTTTGCTCAGTCAAATCAACAGGCTGCCACATCGGTGTGCGGCCATGTTGAGCCGCCTCATACTCGCTACGCTTTTGTTTATTCTTCAAATAAGCAACACGCCATTGCTGGAACAATTTAAAATCCAGCGCAAAGAAGCCCCAAAATGGATTAGCACGATCTTGCATATATACAGACATACGTGTTGAGCCCTTATTTGCCTGCCCTCTCCTATGAAAGCCATATGTATTAGCAAAGACTAATGTGTTTTTCTTAACAGTGAATGGTTTTGGTTGAGGCAAGCCGAGTTCATCTAAATCTTTATCACGTGCACGGAACGAACCACGCTGTGTGTAACTATCTTCGCTAGTTGCCGCCGTCAAACTTTTTTTGTACTCCCATTTAATACGTTTCCAATCAAGTCTGTGAGACCCTTCAACGTACTCCAAAGGTCCATTGGCCTCAGTCACATCATCTAAATATAGCCATGCTTTAACCGTTGGGTGGAATGTATCACTGTGTAAATTCTTTTGAGGATCTTCACCTTTTTTTAAAACACCATTTCTAATATGCTCGATGTACATAAGCGGCGAATGGTTGGCAGACCCACCATAGCGAAACAGGCCTTTTAATCGCTTATCTTGTGCAAATGTGGCAGCAGCCGATGCATCTACATCCTCAAATATATGGCGCTGCGTAAGTGTATCCCCCTGACGACATTGCAAAAAACCTCCCGTTACAGCACGCAATTGCTTATTCAATTTTTCAAACTGAACATCAGGCAAGAAATTTTCAATCACGACGAATCCTTGGGCGTGATACGCATCACGATATTTTTTATCGAGACGCCAAAACAGTAAGCACCAGCGAAAACGGGTCATTAAATGCGCCATAACCAACCGAAAAACATGCAACCCCATGCGATTCATTGTTTTTGAGCCTATAATGGGATTATCTTTAAATGATTTAGCTTGAGTAAAAAACTCAAAAAACCAGATCAGATTTTGTTTTAAACGCATATTCAACCTTTGCCCTTCAAGAAAGCTATGCTACTTTAAGCGCATTCAAATTTAAAGAAAAATCAAAGGAAAATTATGACCCCTGAAGAAACAAGAAAAGTAGAAACATACCTTAAAAATAAATTCCGCAACGAATCTATCAACCTGAAAAAGCGCGCTAACAACGATGACTCTGTTGAGGTTTTAATGGGCGCTGAATTTATCGGACTTCTTTACAAAACAGAAGATGAAGGCGAAACATCGTTTGATTTCAATATGTCAATTCTGGATATCGACCTCGAAGGTGGATCAATTGCATAATAAATTTGATTTGAGCCTATAAGTGCTGCTATACTAGTGGAGTGTGTGAGGTGAAGAAATTGTTATTTAAAACATTAACAGTTGCGTTATTTATAATGGGCTTTGCCCTCCCTTCTCATGCAGAAACAAATGACATCAAAGATTCGACTTCAAAAAAAGTTGAGTATGATTACACACAATCCGGCACGACATATCAACTTGCACGCATCGCATTACGTGACAAAATCTTTGATTTAGAAGGTCAAATCAATCGTAAAATCATCGTTTTTACCGCCCGAGAAGACTTAAACGGTGACCGTGTTCCAGAAATTTTTGTAAAATTAGACGACAAAAAGTTTTTTTGTTCAGAAGATGAAGGCTGCGACACTTATATTCTAGCCGTTTCTGAAGATGGACCTGTGAAAATTGGTGAAATGAAAGCTGACGATATTTACATAGAACAAGATCGACACAATAACGCATCAATACTAACCGCTTCACGCAAATCAAAAAAAACGACAACAACATATATCTTTGAAGATGGTATGTTTGTCGAGAAAAACGCAGAAGAAACAAAGAAAGAGACCACGCTATGATGAAAAAAATGATCCTTACTTTTTCATGTTTCATGTTAACAATCATGGCTTTCAGTGCTTCAGCCTTTGCTGTTGAAGGTGAATATCAAAAACCGACAGCTGCTACGAATATTATTGATTACTATGGCTACCATGATGACCAATTCTTCGCTGGTGTTACATGGGATGTATATAGCACCGCCACTAAATATCGGGATCAAGTATATGCGCCCCTAAACGGAAAAATATTAAAAATAGCTGAAAATGATGCACTGGGTAAGTTCATCATTATAGAACATAATGATGAATTAAGAACACTTCTTGCTGGACTGGACAAAGTTGACGTTACAGAAGGACAAGATGTCGCACAAGGTAGTGTGGTTGCGACCACCCTTACTGACAAACCCTTATATCAAGAAATCACTTATTTAGGCACACCTATCGATCCTGCAAGCGTTATTGGTTTTAAAGCTGAGGACTTCCAGTATTTTTACACAGAAGCCGTTGATGAAATTGAGCGTGGTCCATATTTACTTATTTCCGATTTAGACTTTAGCCAATGGGATCAAGGCAAAGAGATGAGCCTTGCCGCACAATCAGCTGCCAATGCTGCACAAGATATTGCCGAAGGTAATTCTATGGTCTGTGACCCAAGAAATGCCGGTGAAACAACATTCGCAGGTAGTGACGATGTCTATTATTGTTGTGAATTGAAAGCCTTAACAACAGGCGACCAACCAATAGAATATGCAGGTCGGTATGTTAAAAAGAATGAATGCGACTGTGACATATTAAACAATATGACACATATTGCGCTTGTTAAAGACAGGATTACTGAAAAATTAATCCGTGCAGCGAACCATAACCAAGCACCAACAAGCATTATGGATCTTATATGCTGGGATCAATGGTCTGCCATGGAAGGCCAAATCGGTGACACATACCAGCCACCAAAAACGATCGGTGGCATTATCAAAGAAAGTGTGCAAAGCGTTGTAGGCGGTATTGGTGACAGCTTCAACTCGCTCATTCAAAACACAACAGTACCATTAGCCGATGCTTGGCGTAAAAGTTATTATGGCGCTTCAGCAGGACAAGGTGGTGATATTTTAAATCTGCCAGGTCTAGCTGTGCTCTCATATATGCGCGCACAAGAATTTTTGGATCGTGCTGTTGACATTATCAATGACGGTGTTCGTCAGCTAGCTGGTGCTGTTTTAAACGGTATCACAGGCGGTATATTCTCTGGATTTTTACCTATATTTAAAGAGTTTGAATGTGATGTAATGAGACGTCTTTGGAACGTTGCTGAAGACTGCTATGATTTAAAAATCCCTGAAATTCCTGATTTGTTAGGCCGTATCAAATTACCAGGCTTAAATTGTGAGCTTGAAGCCTTTGCTTATGGCGGCACAGGTTTAAGCAACGTATCTGACCTAGTTTATAGCTATAGTCCATATGGTCCAAATTGGGATCCATATGTAGGCGTACCTTTCTTTAGCCCTCGTGCTAGTGAGTTAAGCGATCCGTATACGATACAATTCGGCCAATAACGCAAATTTATGCTCATTTGGTTACACGGCGTAAGTATTGGAGAGAGCCTTGCTAATATAACCCTTAGCAAGGCTTTGTCACATCAATATCCTAAAGCTAAAATTCTGCTGACAAGCACGACAAAAACCTCAGAAAAAATTCTTACTGACTTTGTGCACAAACATCCACAAATGTCCTACGATAAATACCCTCATGACTGGCCATGGCAGGTAAACGCTTTCCTTAATAAATGGCAACCAGATGTCGTTATATTTGGTGAGTCTGAATTATGGCCTTTCATGCTATGGGGTCTTCGCCGTCGCAATATACCCGCTGCCCTTATCAATGCTCGACTATCTGAAAAATCCTATCGACGCTGGAAATGGCTTCTTTTCCTTATTCACCTCATGCTTAAAACCTTTTCGATCATTCTTGCACAAAGTGATGATGAAGCAGCGCGCTATGTTGCACTAGGTGGTGAGAACGTTTTTACCGTCGGTAATTTAAAATTTGCAACAGAACCACTAACGCATGATCGCAAAAAGCTTGCGACACTCAAAAAGCAACTCAACAAACGCCCCCTTATGCTATTTGCAAGCACTCATGCGCCAGAAGAAGAAATGGCCGTCCGCCTTCACAAAAAACTAAAGAAGGATATGCCTGATCTTCTTAGCATCATTGTGCCTCGCCATCCCGATCGTGGCGAAAAGATCATGTCGACTTTGGGTAAGGCTGTAACACAACGCTCTAAAAATGCCCCCATCACTGAAAATACAGAAATATATCTTGCCGACACATTAGGAGAACTAGGCTTGTTTTACACGCTCTGTCCTATTGCTTTCATTGGCAATTCCATGACGACACAGCCTGGTGGTGGACACAACCTCATTGAGCCTGCACAGCTGAATTGTGCAATTATCTACGGCCCCGAAATGTTTAATTTTAAAGAAATGGATCAAGATCTTACAAGCACCAAAGGTGCTATTAAAGTCACAACAGAGGCGATGCTATACAAAAAAATAAAAGAACTCTTAAAAAACCCGCAAAAACAAAAAGAATTGACCAAAGCCGCTGTCGCCTACGCTCAATCAAAACAAGATGTTTTGCCTAATATACTTGAAAAGCTATCGCCAGTGATAGATACTGCAAAACATGCAGGCTCCTAAATTTTGGTATGACATTGAGATAGCTAAAAAACTATGGTACTGGCCTTTTTTAACAGGTCTCAGTAAAATCTACCTATGGTGTCACCAACAATACCAAAATGCCTCTTCTTCTTACCATGTCGATATCCCTGTTTTTTGTGTAGGGAACATTGTTGCTGGCGGTGCTGGTAAGACACCAACAGCCCTTATGCTGCATTCATTACTCAATAAAAAATATAAAAATATTGCTTTTTTAAGCCGTGGCTATGGCGGCGATCTAGAAGGCCCAGTATTTGTCGACCTCAATATCCACCGCCCTAAAGACGTAGGTGATGAACCTTTATTACTTGCAAAACATGCACGCACCATTATTGCCAAAGATAAAGCGGCTGGCGCTCGCTATGCCATAGAAAACAATATTGATTGCATCATTCTCGATGATGGCTTTCAAAATCCGCATCTACAAAAAAGCTGCCATGTTCTTGTCATTGACGGGCGAGGTTTTGGTAATGAAGAGCTGATCCCGGCTGGTCCTTTACGTGAACCTATTAAAGAAGCTTTAGAAAAAGCCGATATTGTTATTGCTACAGAGCCACTTCCTCAACAAGTCAAAGCTCATCTAAAGGCCAATTGGCTGCCTGTATTTAAAGGAAATTTCACAGCACAAATCAAAACACCAGAAGATCCAAAAGTTTTTGGTTTTGCTGGCATTGCTAATCCAGAAAAATTTAAAAAGACATTAGAAGATAATGGTTATGATATTGTCGGTTTTATGGGCTTCCCAGATCATCATGTTTATACAGAACATGATATGCAACGTCTATACGATAAAGCCCGTACTGTTCAATTGATTACAACAGAAAAGGATGCTGTCAAAATACCTTCACATTGGCAGAATAAAATACAAACACTGCCCATCACTTTAACGATAGAAAACCAAAAAGATTTAGATAAATGGCTAGAAACCCATCTTTCCTCAAACGCATAAGACATGTTCTTGAATATGTGCTGCTCAAGCTCTATTTAGCGCTTTGTATCCTTGTGGGCGCAAAGAATGCCTCTAATATGGGCGGCGTTGTTGGCCGCTTCATCGGTTCTTTATTAGGCAAATCACGTGCCGTTGTAAAACGTATAGAAGCACATTTAGACGATGCAGATGGTCAGGAAATTATGCTGGGTATGTGGGATAATTTAGGCCGTGTCTTATCTGAATATCCACACCTTCGTCATATCGCTAAGCATAAAGTACATATTGAGAACCCCAAATTAATCAAAAAAATTATCGACCAAGGTAAGCCTATTATGTTTATTGGCGGGCACTGCGCAAATTGGGAATTACAAACAATGCTTATTTTTACCCATTATGGCATAGGTATTAATGCGCTTTATCGCCCACCAAACAACCCTTATGTCGACAAAGCATTACAAGCCATGCGTAAAATTGACGCTCATACAAACACTATTCCAAAATCAGCCACCGGTGCCAAAGAACTTATCAAGGCCATGCGTGATAAAAAATCAATTGGCTTTTTATTCGACCAAAAATTTAACAAGGGTGAGGCTATTCCCCTGCTCGGCGAGGAAGCTATGAGCTATACAAGTATTATTCCTTTAGTACAAAAATATGATTATGTACTTTTCCCTTTTCATATAAAACGTGACAAGCAAGACCCTACAAAATTCATTTTTCGGGCGGAACATCCGATTGATCTCTTTAATCAAAAGGGTGAAGCTAGATCAAGCCTTGCTGTCTTTACCGATATGCATGAACTCCTTGAGAAATGGATTAAAGAAACGCCAGCAGAATGGCTATGGCTACACAATCGTTGGGGAAAGCCTAAGCGTCGATGAAACTCACACTTATTCAAGAAAATCCTATTGTTGGTGACATCCAAGGCAATATTGCTCTGGTCAAGAAGCATTGGCAAAATGCTGAAAGCGACCTATTAATTTTCTCAGAATTATTTATATGCGGCTATCCCCCAGAGGATCTCATTTTACGAGACGACTTTATCACAGACATAGAAGTCGCTATGCAAGACTTGCAGGCTTTTAGCCAAAATCAAAATGCCGCCATTCTCATCGGCACACCCGTCAAAGACCATAACGGCTTATACAATGCGACCCTTACTATTCATAAGGGAAAAATCATTCACCAATGCTATAAACGTGAGCTACCTAATTACGGTGTCTTTGATGAGAAACGTCTTTTCACGCCAGCTACAGACGCATCTATTCTCGATTTTAAAGGCGTTAAAATCGGCATACAAATTTGTGAAGATATTTGGTTCACACATCAAACAAACCAGCTCAACGAACTGGGCGCTGAACTTCATATCGTTCTTAATGGCTCACCTTACACTATCGATAAAAAAGAGCAGCGGCTGGAGCTTGCTAAAGCTATAAGTAGACCCATGATCTATGTGAACCAAATTGGTGGTCAAGACGAGCTTGTCTTTGACGGTGGCTCTTTTGCGCTCAATAGTAAAGGTGAAATGGTTTGTGCATTGCCTTCCTTTGAGACAAATACCGCCACCATTGAGTTTGATAAAGATTTCAACAACACACCTATCAGATCACTACCCCATGACAGTCTTTCAGAACTTTATACGGCGCTTGTCTTGGGTCTTAAAGATTATATCCGTAAAAACGGCTTTAGAAACGGCGTTATTTTGGGTATGTCTGGCGGCATAGACAGCGCTTTATCAGCAGCTATTGCAGCCGATGCATTAGGCGCAGACAAGGTACGTGCCATAATGATGCCTTCACCCTATACGTCACAAGAAAGCTTGGAGGATGCCGCCGCCTGTGCCAAAGCCTTAGGCATATCTTATGAAATAATCCCAATCCAAATAGGCATGACAGCACTTGAACAGTCTATTGAAGATTTAAAAGGTCTTGCCCATGAGAATATGCAATCTCGACTACGTGGCCTTATTTTAATGAGCCTGTCAAACACGACAGGTGAAATGGTTCTCACAACGGGTAACAAATCAGAAGTAGCCGTTGGTTATTCTACACTTTACGGTGATATGTGCGGTGGTTTTAATGCCCTAAAAGATATCTATAAAACAGAAGTATATGCCCTTGCGCACTGGCGTAACAGCCAAAGCCAAGTCATTCCCATGCGTATCATCACCAAAGCACCGACGGCAGAATTGCGTGATAATCAAAAAGATCAGGACTCCCTCCCCGCCTATGAAATTCTTGACGGCATCCTCACACGTCTTATCGAGCAAAATTTGGATATTGAAACCATTGTCGCACAGGGCTATAACAAAGACGATGTCGAAAAAACATGGATTTTATTGAACCGTGCAGAATATAAGAGACGGCAAGCTGCGCCTGGTGTTAAGATTACAAGCAAGAGTTTTGGCCGAGATCGCCGCTACCCAATAACAAATAAATATAAAGGCTAAAAATAGCATGACTAAAGTTAAATCAAGATTTGCCCCTTCTCCAACCGGTCGTTTGCATATCGGTAATATCCGTGCTGCCATTATCACATGGCTATTCGTCCGCTCTCAAGGTGGTGAGTTCATGCTTCGCATTGACGATACCGATGCTGAACGCTCAAAAGACGAATATACACAAACTATCAAAGAAGACTTAACATGGCTTGGTCTTAACTGGGACAGCTATGCACACCAACGTGACCGTTTTGACCGTTACAATGAAGTGATCCAAAAACTAAAAGATGATGGCCGTTTATACCCATGCTATGAAACGGCAGAAGAGTTAGATCTTAAACGTAACTTACTGCTTAAACGTGGTAAGCCACCGCTCTATGATCGTGGCGCACTCAACTTAACGGATGCGCAAAAGGCAGCCTATGAGGCTGAAGGACGTCGTCCACATTGGCGTTTCAAAATGAATGATGCGCCCATCGAATGGGATGATATTATTCGTGGTAAGGTATCTTTTCACGGCAAAGATATGTCTGATCCAGTGCTTATCCGTGAGGATGGTTCACCGCTTTATCATATCTGTTCAGTTATTGATGACATTGATTTCGAAATCACCCATGTGGTGCGTGGTGAAGACCATGTGTCGAATACCGCTAGCCATATTCAAATGATGGAAGCTATTGGCGGCAAAGTGCCAACGTATGCCCATACATCGCTTATCTCGGATGCTCAAGGCGGCAAACTTTCAAAACGTATTGGATCGCTTGGCATCTCCCAACTACGTGATGATGAAGGCTTAGAGCCTATGGCTATTATCAGCTTAATCTCTCGTCTCGGGACATCTGATCCAATTGATGCGGTTAAGTCACTTGATGAAGCCGTTGCTAATTTTGATTTTTCTAAATTTTCTCGTGGCACACCTAAATTTGATCCAAATGATTTAGATCGTTTGAATGCCAAACTTTTACATGAGATGAGTTATGAAGAGGCTAAATCTCGCTTACCAGAAGGGGCGGATAAAACTTTCTGGGAGACAGTGAAGCCAAACCTAGAAAAAATGAGAGATATCAACGAGTTATATCGCATCATTTATGGACCAGTTGAGCCTGTTATTGACGATCAAGACTATGCCGTAGCTGCAGCAGAAACATTGCCCGACGCACCATGGGACAATACAACATGGAGCACATGGGTTGGTGCAATTAAAGACAAAACTGGCCGCAAAGGAAAAGAGCTTTTCATGCCACTACGTCTTGCCTTAACAGGTATGGAACATGGGCCAGAACTTGCCAATATGCTGCCGCTCATTGGTCGTGAAAAAACGTTAAAACGCTTGAAAAAAGCTGCTTAATTATTTACTGCCTATCCATAGCGCACTACAGAAGCCGGTGTGGCGGGCACTCTTTCCAACTGCCTTTTAAGCGCACGTAAAGCACGACTAGGTGTTAAACCAACTCCCCATATAGACGACAATGCACCTTGCTCTGCTTTCGAACTATCTACTAGAACTGTCATTGGAACAGAAACATTATCAACGCGTGCTGCATAATCCGTTATCTTACCCACCGAAGGCGCAAAGTCTCTTTTTGCGCTAGGTCGCCGCTGACTCAACATTTCAGCATTTTGTCTTTTTAACAAATAATCACCTTTTATGCCCTCAATTTCATCAGCAGTATAGGGTGCAGTCTGATTTCTTAGATAAGCATTTAAAACACGCATATTCAAAAGGCAGCCGTAATCCCTTATAGTTTTTGTAATACCTATTTTTGGATCAAGAGAGACGACATCTTGAAAAAACTCTTCTGCAAATGAAAGACACGGTGCATTGCGCTTCATTACTTGAATACCATATTCAGGTTTAACCAATGGCATACCCACCAAACCATACTCCTGAAAAGCTTCAGTCACTGCATTACGAGCAATCGACTTAATATCTCCAACAATATTCATCATATCTTCCGATATATCTCTAAAACAAACCTTGGAAGCTTCTGCAGCCCCCATTTTAGGCATCTCGGAAAGAGACAATCCTTGTTTTTGACGCGCATAATCATCTAACCGTTGCAATATTTTTGTCCGTCTCAACACAAAAAAATCAATCCATGACTGAATATGCGGATCACCTTTCTTTACTAGATTTTTTAACCCTGCATCCGTAAAAGCCCGCTGATTTAAAAAGAAAGACTCATAAAGACGTGTTTTATCTTTCTCTAAATCAGCCTCTGAATCAAATGACAACTCAATGGTAATAGCACGACGTACTTCATCCTCTCCTAAACTCATTCTCATCTCAAACTTTTTTGAAGGTAACATTGGATGACGAATAGTTTCACCAGATGACCTGTCATAGACGACCACCCCTCTACTTTGAGCGACCTTATCTTCTTTACTATCTTTCTTAATATGATGAGGAACATTTACAAACGATAACGTTAAAATCCAACCACCCTCTTTTTTGGGTGTTAAGAAAAAACCATCATCTAATATTTGTGTCGGCACAGTATCAAGTGTGATACCTTGTACAATAGGGATTTTCCCAGTCGTTTTTATTAATTCCATTATTATGTAACTCCCTAGAATTAGGATAAACAATAAACAAACAAAAACTCAAGCGAAAAAGTAATTTAATATGAATAACCCCCGTATAATTTTAATAAACCCACAAATGGGCGAGAATATCGGCATGGTTGCCCGTGCTATGATGAATTTTGGCTTGAGCGATCTGGCTATCGTTAACCCCCGTGATGGCTGGCCAAATCCACAAGCTACCGCTACCGCCTCGGGTGCCGTCAAAATATTAGAGGAAGCCAAACTCTTTAAAACAACTAAAGAAGCGATAGCTGATCTTCACTATGTATTTGCCACAACGGCTAGGGATCGGGATATGAGTAAAGAAGTATTTCTGCCGCACGCCGCCGCTACCAAAATAAAAGAGCTTAATGAGAAAAGCGCACAAACAGGTATACTGTTCGGCGCAGAGCGCACAGGTTTAGAGAATGACGATATAGCGGCCTCCCATGCGATCATCACCTACCCTACCAACCCTGATTTTTCATCGCTTAACCTAGCGCAGGCCGTGCTATTAATGGCTTATGAAATAGGCAACGCACAGACAGATATGCCAGACGTGCAACTCACAACAGGTAAATCTGATATTGCCACCAAAGAAAGTATGGATAATTTCCTGCAGCGGCTCTATGACCGCCTAGATCAAAACGGCTTTTTTAAATCAAATGACATGCGCCCTTCTATTGAGCGTAACATAGAAACACTTTTCTTACGCGGTCAACTCACCGAGCAAGAAGTTAGTACATTACATGGAATTGTCGCTTGCCTGAGTAAAAATTCTGTTGCAGATTAAAAGATTAATAATTTTATCGCAAATTAACCTTTTTTTATGTAATATGCGATAGGGTGAGAGGGAAATATAATGAGGGTAGAAACAAGTATCATGGCAGATGGATCTCCAATAGCACAACATTGCTTTGAAGAAAGCAGCGGCACACCGCCAAAGTTTCTTGTTGTTCTGCATGGAAAATCATTGGCTATACTCACTTTATGGGGAAAAGATGCCACTTGTATAAGTGCAGAAGTTCTAGACGACGCCTTCTATGAAATTTTACCACGCAGCAAAGAAAACCCATACATTTTATCAACCTTCGTGAACCTAATTCCTCAAACATCGTTTTTAGGCTCTTTGCTAGACGTTGACAATGATCGGGGTAAATATTGGCAACGTGTAAAAAGCGAAAAAGACGATGAGACACGGCTTAATGAAAAAGCATCAGGGCGTAAAACATCCTTTCCATCTGGACTCGACATATACATGGTTACGAGCGATGAAGATATTGAAAGCGTTAGATCTATGCTTAAAGCAGATCGCCGCAAAAAAATAAGACATGCGGAGCCTATTAAATTTGATGATCTTCATATTTACAATGGAGACATAGAAGAAACTGGAGAAAATGCAGTGCCCAAAGGGTTGGCTGGCGAAAAGAAAACAGAAAATAACATTACTTCTATTATAGAACTTGAAGACACTGGCGATCGTATCTCTGGCAAACAAATGAAAATTTTCTGCTGTGTCAAAAACGGACAGATCCACCGTGCTCATTTAGGATGTCCACCCGATGTTATTTATAAAGTAGGCGAACTAGGTGGCATGGAATTTGCGCCACTATCAGAATGGTTTGCGCTCCGATTATGGAACAGCGTTGTTGAAGATAGCCCAGAACATAAAGCCGTCTTTGCGCTTGTACCGCAACCTAACGATTATCCTCCAGCCTTAGCCATTCAAAAGTTTGAAAATGATGGCTGGATGATGCAGGATTTCTTGTCTCTTTTAGGTACAAACCCACAGCAAAACGCACATGGTCAATATGACGATGCGAGTATTTCTTATGAAACTATGGCCAAAGCCATGATTGACCACGCAAATAAAATTGGCGTTCCAGAAGAATCAACCCGTAAAAACATAGAGATGTTTTGTCGTAACATCGCATTCTCATGGTTGACTTGCGAGCCCGATCTACACCCTAAAAACTTATCTGTTTATATTAAGCTTGATAGAGAAACTGGTGAAGCAGACATGGCAATAACACCCGGCTATGATAAAAATATCAATGTAATAGAGTCACATATCAATGCAGAGACAAAGCAGCCTCTCCTTGATAACCATAAAGGCCGTGGTGGAAAAAGCTACGCACAAATCATTGAATTCTTAAATTCACCAATCTTACGAGAATATTTGCCAAGTGATTTTAACCCAGAGCAGTATTTACGAGACATGGCTAAGACCGTTGCAGATAAAACGATCGATATACAAGAAAATATGCCTGTCGATATTTTACCAAAAGAAGAAGTCGCCGAGCGTTTCTGGAAAACAGATATAGGCACAGGTGTTACAAATATTCTAGAGCGAGCAAAGGCCGCAGGTTATGACCGCACAAATGACTTTAGTTTCCCGCACGGAAAATCAGCAAGAAAGAAGTGTGGCAGCAATGCACGGCGCATCATCACAAATAAAGTCAATATTGCCACATTCGCAGCACTAACAGCACAGATTGGCCGAGAAGCAGAAAGATATACTGGCCGCCTTATTAAAAATGCGAGCCTAACAGCATAACGAAGTATTAAAAAAAGCGCCTCGAAAGGCGCTTTTTTTAAATTCTTTATATAGGTCAAATTTCTCGTCTCGATTAACGAGAATAGAATTCGATAACCAGATTTGGTTCCATTTGTACCGCATAAGGTACATCAGCCAAATTAGGACGACGGATCAACTTCGCTGTAAATTCTTTTACATCTGTTTCGATGTAATCACAGAACTCACGCTCGCCTGATTCAATTGCTTGCTGTACAGCTGGGATCTTACGACCTTTTTCACGCATTTGAACAACATCACCTTCTTGAAGCATGTATGAACCAATGTTCACTACTTTACCATTAACAGTAAAGTGTTTATGGCTAACTAGCTGACGAGCAGCAAATACTGTTGGTGCTAATTTAGAGCGGTATACAACAGCATCCAAACGGCATTCTAAAAGGCCGATAAGGTTTTCAGATGTATCGCCTTTCAGACGAACTGCTTCTGCATAATAGCGACGGAATTGTTTTTCACCAATATTACCGTAATGGCCTTTAAGGCGCTGCTTCGCAATAAGCTGCTTACCGTAATCTGATGTTTTACCACGACGGTTTGGGCCGTGTTGGCCTGGGCCATATTGTCTTTTGTTAAATGGAGATTTCGCACGGCCCCAGATATTGGCACCTAAGCGGCGGTCGATTTTACCTTTTGAGGTAGGTCTTTTTTCACTCATAGTCGTTTCCTTTTTCTAGCTTGTCGCGCAGTAGTGAGGCACGAAAGCGGATTATTGTCCCGATTGGTATACCTTAATTTGATATACTTGACGTTGCCGTCAATGCTGGCCCCATGCCAGCCCTCTTGGGAATGACGTGTTATAGGGCAAAACCCCAAGTCTTGTCAAGCTTTGATCGATTGATTATGCTGCCCCATGAAAAAAATTATCTTAGCCCTCTTCATCCTTAGTTTCACAAGCATAGCACAGGCCTCAACCTCTTCTGTTGGTGGCTCTACCGTCACCAAAGGAAAACATCAGCTTGATGCCCGCACCTCATGGTCAGAGGACGACAAAAATGCTGGTAATGATGACCGTTTGCGCACCCGCATGATCTATGACTATGGCCTCACCGATAAAATCGCCATAGGCACTCAAATAGACTTCGATAAACGCCACCATGACAATCTTGAATATGACGATATTTCCTTCCAAATACGGCGTCAGATGAGTTCGCAAGCCGAACATGGTTGGGATACAGGCCTGCGCCTGCGCTATACGCACCGAGACGGCGCAAATACCCCGCATAATGCCGATATCCGTTTCACCGCCGCTAAGGATTTTGACCGCCTGCAATTCCGCTTTAACCAGTTATTTGAGCATGATCTGGGTGAAAATGCGGTCAGTGGCGTGATCTTGGATACACGCTTACAACTGACCTATAAAATGGATAACGGCCACCGTCTCGGCGTTGAAAGTTTCTCCGAAATTGATAATGTCCGCACCACCAATGGCTGGTCAGACCAAGACCACAGCATCGGCCCAGTCCTTAAGGGCGCACTGCCTTTTGGCGAAAATCTCAGCTATGAAATAGGCTATCGCCACGGTATCTCAGACGCCGCAGCGGATAATATGTTCAAGTTTTTTGTGTCGAGAGGGTTTTAGAAAGATTAAAAGATACCCTCACTCTGTACAAATAATAATATAAAGTAACAAAGCCTCTTATCTCTCTTCATATCTTCCCGCCTCAATGGCACGAACAAAAAGCAAAACAGCACTGATTGTATCAAATATATATCTAGCCTCTAACGGTTCTAAAATAATATTATCATGTGCTAAAGAATGATTATTTCTTATATCATTATATTCCTCAAACAATCCTATTGCAGCCTTAAGAGCCTTGTCCGTGAATGGCCTCAAATCTCGTTCTTGATTGATAACATTTCTATATTTACCTAAGCGTGCATTAAGTGCTTCATTTTCTGCACATGAAATATTGCGAATACGAAGTAAATGGGTAAATTTTTTCATACAATATGTATGCAGGTGATCCATAGCAACTTCTGGCTTGTTGGCTCGCAAATCACGTTCAATATCACTTATAAGTTCATCAAGAGTTCTATCAGATTCATACCTCTCCAAAGCATCTGTTCTTGGCGTATCCGACTGGTTTTCTATATCCTGAAGAAGTTTAAAAAAATTTTTCTTCATTTCTTTTTCATTTTGAGAATTTTCATCGCCAAACTTACGTATCAGGCCCTCTCTACGATCCCATAAAACCCTAAGAATTTTAGCCCCAGTATATCCATTTTCCAAAGAAATAAGGGTCGTAAGCCTATTTCCTTTTGAAGTCCCATTAACTAAGTACCTGTCCTCTTCAATATCAATAGAAAATTCTTCATCAAAAAAATCAATAATAGATTGATCTGACAAATCGAGTACATACCCATAACCTCTAGGATAGGCCATAGCTTCTTTTATACTGTCAATTTGCGTCTTTTTTAATTTTGGCATCTTTCTCACACATAATATAGGAAGGGGTAACCATACCCCTTCCTAATTATTTTAACTTAAATCTACTATTGGAGCATTAGGCGCATTTTCCCTACATGATCTCGCACCATTTTCTGCACCTTGTTTAGAAACATATCCTTCACTTTGACAAACAATTTGCCCATTAGAAGCCTTTAGATTCCAATAGTGCTGACTATCCTTGCCAATCAAGAATGTAAAATTTGCTCCTTGACTATATATTTTACAAGCCTCAATACCATTTTTAGCATTCTGCTTTGTTGTATAGCCTTCACTATGACAAAGCGTCTCACCGTTAGCTGCTTTAAGGTTCCAATAAAATTGACCATTACGGCCAGTAAAAAGGGTGAATTTACCCATAGTTTATACTCCTTTGAGTTACGATATTGCAGAGAGAAGGCTACAATATCAGTTGCATAAAAAAGGAGAGTCCCATATATTACAAATTAACAACTTGGGTGGGACTTCCCACTCTCCTATTAGGCCATCTGTTAGCGCAGATGGCTTAATTCTTTTTAAAATAGTCGACTAACTCTTTTTTAGTCGTATATGCACCTTTCTTTCCCATAACAGAATAGAGCAATTTATTTTGGCTCATACGGTACATTTTATTAGAGAGAAATTGCCTATTATCAATTATCTCATTATATTTCCTGTATAAACCTACTATCACTTCGTCCAAATTTGCCATGCCTGAATATAATTCATTCAACACTGACAATATCTTCTCTTCCAATTCATCTGTTTTGGATATTTGTAGATGCTTTTTCAGCTCTTCTGGCAGATCATCAATATCACCAACTCTCCGCCCTATATTTTTAAAATCTTCTTCCATACTCATTACCTCATCTTGGATTAAATCACTAAAAAATGAATAAATCAACGCGAAAAATGCAAGAATCCACAAAAAGAAATAAAATTACAATCAAAAAATCCGTCGTTAAAAAATCTTTCTATAAACCAATCTGTAAATCAATTTACACTTTGAAAAAATAAAGGCAAAATTCTTTTTGCTTCTTTCAAAAATAAAAGGCATACTGGCGATGGATTGGCTAGGTTGGCTGGTCTGGGGCGTCGTAACCTCTCTACACAAGCGGTTGGCATTAACCGTGATTGATGCGCACTCAAAATAAATAGTCGCATCGAATATGTCGTTCTCAGTCTTATGGCTGGGGACGGCGGTCATGTCCAGAGCTTCGGCTTAAAAGCCGTCGGCTATTCCTTGTGTATAGTTACGAATCCCCAGTCACCAGAGAGAAACCCTCTTTTGGTGGCTTTTTCGTCATAATGATTGGAGAAAAAAATGGGTAGCGTAAGTAAGGAACAGCATATCACTTTGATGCTCAAACTCGGTGAGGCTGAAAAGCTTATCAATGATATATACAAGCAGATTGCCGCTTATAATGAAACGCATCACCCTAAGCCTGTACAGCCGATTGATCCAGCATTTTTAAAAGATGAAGGATAGATGTACCTTACATAAACTTATCGTAAAGACCTAAGATAACCTCTATAACGATCAAGATCACAATATACCATTCAACATGGTAGGTTCTACGCTCTTGCAGAAGCCCCATCATCGTTTCGGCGATTTGATGGATCAGGGCTAATTTATTACGCAATGCTTGATGACGCTCGGTAATTTCGTACTCGGCCTCGGTTTTCATATAGATAGAGGTCAGCTCTGGCATATCCCATAGTAAATCTGGTTTTTCTTCAATTTCTATCTGTCCAACCATGTCACGCTGGATCGAAAGGGTCATACCAATATGCTTTAGCAGCTGTCTTGAATGCCCACTTTTTGGCCAGCCACCCGATTTCATTGCTGAAGATACCTTATCCATTTGGTCAAACGCATCTTTGACTTGCTCTTCATAATGGGTCAGGACAGCACTCTTAGCGAGGACTTCGGCCACTAACTGCATCCGTGGTAAATCCCACTCTTTTAAGATAATATGCTCTGGTTGTGCGCCTTCTGTACCTTTTTTCTCAATACGGACTAAACCTTCTTCGATAGCAGGTATTTCAAAGCCTTCGACGATAAAGTCACTCATACCCTCAAGAAAATTATTCTCTTCTATGGCATTGAGGTTAAACAATACCACCACGCCGTATCGAAACAGCACAGCATAGCCATTTGCGCCTACCTGAATAACATAAGGCATCGCTGTTAATCGTTTGGCATGTTCGAATTTCTTTAAATTAAGACGCTTACCGATAAACAGCGCACGGACAGCAATGTCCTCTTGGTTGCTAAAAAGCTTTTTTTCTATTGGCATATTTCTTTTCATTTTACGTGGTGGGCCCAGCCTGACTTGAACAGGCGACCAATCCGTTATGAGCGGACTGCTCTAACCAACTGAGCTATGGGCCCTTATTCGCTTTTATAAGGTACTCATCAGAAAAAGACAACAGATTACGTATCCAAGAAACTACGCAATTTACGTGAGCGGCTTGGGTGCTTCAGTTTACGCAGCGCCTTTGCTTCGATCTGACGAATACGTTCACGTGTTACGTTGAACTGCTGCCCTACTTCTTCCAATGTGTGATCTGTATTCATACCGATACCAAAGCGCATACGTAGAACGCGCTCTTCACGTGGTGTAAGTGAGGCCAAGACACGGGTTGTTGTTTCACGTAAATTAGACTGGATCGCCGCATCAACTGGCAGCAACGCATTCTTATCTTCAATAAAATCACCCAATGATGAATCTTCTTCATCACCGATCGGTGTTTCAAGTGAGACTGGTTCTTTCGCAATTTTCAATACCTTACGGACTTTATCCAAAGGCATGTGCAAACGTGTTGCCAGCTCTTCTGGCGTTGGCTCACGACCAATTTCATGCATCATTTGACGTGATGTACGAATGATCTTGTTGATCGTCTCGATCATGTGCACAGGAATACGGATTGTGCGGGCTTGGTCAGCGATAGAGCGGGTAATAGCCTGTCTGATCCACCATGTCGCATAGGTCGAGAATTTATAACCACGGCGATATTCAAATTTATCAACCGCCTTCATCAAACCGATATTACCTTCTTGAATAAGGTCAAGGAATTGCAGACCACGATTTGTATATTTCTTAGCGATAGAGATAACCAGACGAAGATTGGCCTCAACCATTTCTTTTTTCGCACGGTTAGATTCTTTCTCGCCTTTTTGAACGATACCGACAATACGGCGGAATTCACGGATATTTAGGCCTGACTCATCAGACAAAGCAGAGATTTCATCACGCAGAGCATTCACCTTATCTCCGTGCTTTTCAGCAAAATCAGCCCAGCCCTTGCCTTTTAATTTACCGACACGCTTCATCCATGTCGGATCGAGCTCTGCACCAAAATATTCTTGCAAGAATTCTTCACGCTTTACTTTGCATTCCAGCGCCAAACGCATAATCTGGCCTTCGATGGCGACCAAATCACGGTTCATTTTATACAGACGCTCAATCAGCTGTTCGATACGTGCATTATTCAAATGCACGTCATTCATATAGCCGACCATTTCGGTCTTCAATGCTTCGTATTTATCATTAACTTTTTTAGATGGCTCGTCGCCTTTGTTAATTTCTGCCAAGCGTTCTTCTTGGACTTTAACCATTTTCTTATAGGCTTTTTTGATATTGCCGAAAACTTCAAAAACACGAGGTGCTAAATCTTCTTCCATTTTGGCAAGAGAAATACTGATTTCATCATCATCCCCATCATCGCCACCTTCTTCGCCCTCTTTTTCATCATCATCGAGGTCTTTCATGGTCTTGTCTTCATCAGACTCATTATTGGCTGTGTCAGATTCAGGACCATCTGTGTAAGTGGCATCAAGGTCGATAACCTCGCGCAACAAAATATCACCTTTTTCTAAGGCTTCGTACCACGCAATGATCGATTCAATAGCGAGCGGTGCTTCACAGATCCCGCCGATCATCATTTCACGCCCAGCCTCTATACGTTTGGCAATCGCAATCTCGCCTTCACGAGACAGCAGCTCAACCGTTCCCATTTCACGCAAATACATGCGGACAGGGTCATCTGTACGACCTAGATCGGTTTGCGCCAAATTACCTGACGCATCTTTTTCAGAAGCATCTTCTGAATCGTCACCTTCTTCAACGCTGATACCCATCTCTGAAAGGCTGGCCATCACATCATCAATTTGCTCAGATGTAAATTTTTCTTCAGGCAGAAGCTTATTCAGCTCGTCATAGGTAATAAAGCCACGTGCCTTACCCTGAGATGCTAATTTTTTAATAATCTGTTCAGTAGAGGCTACACGAGTACTAGAACTTTCCTGTTCTTGATCGTCTTCCTCTTCTTCTGCTTCTGCTGTTTTGTCTTTAACTTGTGATTTCGTTTTTACCATTGAATATACTCACCCTTAAAAATTCATTCCATCCATGTTTCACCATGCACAAAAAGGACAGAGCAAAGCGCTTGGCTTGGCTGTCCTATTAATATTATCTCGTTCAGCGAGTTTGTGCGGGGAATGTAATTCATTTTCATATGGCTCATTCTTAATAAAGTGGCCATTTTACTCATTCCCATCCGCCAACAAACGTTGCGCTGTCTCACCCATCCGCCGACGCCCAGATTTAATAACTGACGAATCAGTCGACTCAGCCCCTTCGGAAGGATCAAAACTGCCACGTTGCACAATGTTTTGCAATAGCTGATTTATACCCGTGACAATCGTTTCGCTCTTCTGCGCATCTGCCAAAAATCCAGCATGCAGATGTGCTTTATCTTTCACATAGTGCAAATATAGATCAGTTTGTTCAAAATCAAGGAAAATCTCTTTTAAACGCCCGTGATTAAGTGTCTCTTCACTATCAACATAGGCCTTCAACAAAGCATCGCACATCGCCTGATATTGCGGCTCTTCAAAATTAATCATCGCCAGCATTTCTTCAAAACGCCCAATATGTTGAGGGTAAAGATAGAGCGCATAAAGCAATGTCGCCTGCATATGATTTTGCTTCTTTTGCTGCCCCGGTCTCGTTAAAGCAATTAATGGATTTGCGGCTGCTTTTTTCTTATACTTAGCCTGCTTTAGCGCATAAGGTGAATAAGTATCTCTAATCTTGTCACGCAAATGCGTTTTATAATGATGCGCCACAGACGCATGAGAAATTTTATCCACAATGTTTTGCACAGACTTTTCCAGCCCTGCTATACGTTCTGGTGTATCAAATATCTGTCCCTCAGTAAGCTGCGCCCAAATCACATTAATCATCGGCTCTGCACGCTCTAAATAACGCTGAAAAGCACCCTTGCCACCAGATTTGATAAGGCTATCAGGGTCCTCCCCCGCCGGCATAAACACAAAACGAGCCGACATGCCTGGTTGAATAAGTGGCAACATGCGTTCCACCGAACGTTCCGCTGCACGCTTGCCTGCATTATCACCATCAAAACATACGTAAAACTCTTTAATATCTTGGGATATCATCGACCAGCAAAGCTGTATTTGCTCTTCTGTCAACGCTGTTCCCAAAGGAGCCACCGCACCATGGAAACCAGCCTGCACCAGCGCAATAACATCCATATAGCCTTCGGTAATAATGATCGGTGCATTCTCTTTACCAGAGGCTGTGCGGGCAATTGACTCATTAAACACCATGCGCCCTTTATGAAAGACGAGCGTGTCAGATGAATTAATATATTTAGGCGGCGTAAAATCGCCTTGTTCAGGCTGTTTCAAATGATCTGGTAATATCCGTCCGCCAAAGGCCACAACACGCCCTCTGCCATCCGTAACAGGGAACATCAGACGGTCACGAAAAAAAGCGTAAACGCTATCGCCTTTTTTTGAGCGACGACATAAAGAGGCCTCAATCATTTCTTTTTCAGAAAAGCCCTTGGCTTTAAGATGTGCTGGCAAAGCATGACGATCGGCTGGCGCAAAACCTAGACGAAACTGTTCCAAGGTCTCTTCATTCAACCCACGCTCCAACGCATATTGTCTAATCTCTTTGTATTTCGGGTCATGCAAACACTCTCGAAAGAACTTAGACGCTTCTGCCAAACAGCCCATAACACGGTCATATATTTCATAGGCCTTTTTTTGCTCTGGCGTTTGTTGCGGCACTTGAAGACCTGCTTCAGCAGCCAACATTTCAATCGCTTCCATGAAAGGGAGGTTATTGATCTCCATTGCAAAAGTGATGATATCGCCATGCGCCCCGCAGCCAAAACAATGGTAAAATTGCTTTTGGTCATTAATCGTAAAACTAGGCGTTTTCTCATGGTGAAATGGGCAGCACGCCTTATATTCCGCACCCGCACGCGTGACTTTAACCTTCTTACCAATCCATGCGGATAGCGGCAAACGCTGGCGTAACTCTTGTTTAAAGGCTGCTGGGATACTCATAATCCCTTTATAGCATAGGGATTTAGATTAAAAACGAAAAAATTTACCTAAAACAACAGAGGATACTGTTTATACACACGGTCAATCTCATTCATTACATCTGGGACGAGATCGAGATCAAAAGCGGCAATATTCATCGTCAATTGATCCATATTTGTTGCGCCGATAATTGTTGAGGTCACAAAATTCTGTTTCTTACAAAAAGCGAGTGCCATTTGGCAGACATCTAAACCAAAACGTTCTGCCACTTTGATATAGGCATCAATAGCTTCATGCACTAGCGGTGTATCTCTGAACTCTTTGAAGCCTTTAATAAGCTGCTCAGATACCGTCCAACGAGCCCCTTCTGGTCGTGCGCCATTACGATATTTACCGCTTATCATCCCTCGAACCAATGGCGACCACGGCAAATAAGCCACATCTTCTCTGACACAAACCTCCGCCACATAGGGGTCATCCGATCTATTGAGGAGTGAGAATTCATTTTGGATAGAGGTCACCCGTGGCAAATTATGCGTCTTTGCTAATTCTATATATTTGGTAATACCCCATGCACTATCATCTGATAAACCAAAGTGACGGACTTTGCCTTCTTTAACAGCCTCACCAACACCTTCCAAAATATCCAATAAATTGTCTTCAACATCGGCTGTTTGATTAGCAAGAAAATCAATCTTGCCTGCATGGCTTCTGCCAAAATGCGGAAAAGGTCTGTTTGGCCAATGCAGTTGATAGACATCAATATAATCTGTTTGCAGTCGTTGTAGCGACCCTTCGACAGCTTCTTTAATAGATTTAGACGTTAATGGTTCGCCATTTCTGATCCACGCCGTATTAGGCCCAGCGACCTTAGTCATCAAGATAATATCTTTGCGCTTACCAGAGTTTTTAAACCATGATCCAACAATTTCTTCGGTCTTGCCATAGGTTTCAGGACGGGGCGGGATAGAATAAAGCTCAGCTGTATCAAAAAAGTTCACGCCTTTTTCAACGGCATAATCCATTTGCGCATGGCCTTCAGCCTCATTGTTTTGCTCACCCCATGTCATCGTACCCAGACAAACATCTGAAACTTTTAAACCACTTGACCCCAATGTTCTGTATTTCATTCACACACCTTCTTTTGACAGTAAAAAAGCCAGTCTAAAAGATAGACTGGCTTAAATAAATAATTAATTCTTGAAATCGGTGGATTAACGTTTAGCCCACTGTTTCTTACGACGTGCTTTGTGAAGACCAACCTTCTTACGTTCAACCATACGGCTATCACGTGTTAGCATACCAGCATCTTTCAATGAACCGCGTAATTCTGGTTCAAATTGAATAAGTGCACGAGAAATACCGTGACGTACCGCACCAGCTTGGCCAGAAAGACCGCCACCTTTAACAGTACATATAACGTCAAATTGACCCGCACGTTTTGTTTGAATAAATGGTTGGTTAATAAGCAAACGTTGCGTTGGACGTGCAAAATAAACAGCTTGGTCACGACCATTAATTGTTACTTTACCAGAACCTGGCTTAACCCATACACGGGCAACAGCATCTTTACGACGGCCTGTACCATAAGAACGCCCTTGAGCATCTTTCTTTGGTTCAGCCGGTGCTGCTACTGCTTCTACTTTTTCTTCTACTTTTTCTACTGCTTCAGTCATTTCTATACTTCCTTATGCAACACGTTTATTTTTAGCGTTCAAACCAGCAACATCCATAGTCACAGGCTTTTGTGCTTCATGTGGATGCTCAGCACCTTTATATACATGCATCTTTTTGAACTGGTCACGTGATAGTGAGCTATCTTTTGGCATCATACGACGCACTGCATTCTCGATAACACGCTCAGGGAACTTACCTTCCAAGATCTGACCTTGTGTACGGCCTTTAATACCGCCTGGGTGGCCTGTGTGCCAGTAAAATACTTCTTGTTCTTTTTTATTGCCTGTAATGCGTACTTTTTCAGCATTGATAACAATAACGTTGTCACCGCAATCAATATGTGGCGTGAACATTGGTTTATGTTTACCACGCAAATGCTTGGCAATAACAGCAGCCAAACGGCCTAATACAACACCTTCAGCATCAATCAAGACCCAGTCTTTTTGTACTTCAGATGGCTTCGCAGAATATGTTTTCATCTTATTTATCCTTATTCTTTATTCATTAGAATATGCGTATATAGACGCATCTCTTAGCCCCTGTCAATAAAAAATAACACAAAAAAGTGCAATAAAAACAACAGACTAAAAAATGGTACTATAACACCTTATACGCAGAGCACTGTTTTTAAACATTTTTTTAAAAAGAATGTCCGAAAACTATTTGCATAAATTAAAATTCTTTGCTTTAGTAAAATAAAAAAACAGCGTGAGAGACAATTTTGAAATATTTATCAACTGCCATTCTTAGCATTATTGCAACAAACATATTAATTTCAGACAAAGCTAGTGCCCTAGACACGCACATTATTGAAGCAGCCACAAACACTCTGGACGTTCCTTTCGAACTGATAATTTGTTCGCCCGATAAAAAAGAGGCTCTGTCACAAACAACAACATTGCGCGTCTCATTCACTTTTGCATCTAACAAATCAGCGCTATCGGATTTTGAACAAGCCCTTGTAAGTAACATTGCGCAAGAGGTATATAGCACTTATTTAAATGTTGCTTTAAGAAACCCACAAAAAGTCCCTTACACTCAAGAAATGCCCGCTGATATTATAGAAATCACACTAAAGAAAACCCATAAAGATGCTGTCTTAAATGTTATTAATGGACTAAGAATAACGTCGATTAATGCTGATCGCTTCTCACCTAGAGTAGAGAATGACCCCATGGCCATACAAGCCTGCTCTGGTGGTAAAAAATTTAGAATATAATAAATCACCAAGATCAAATAATGGTCGGAATGACTGGATTCGAACCAGCGACCCCTTGCACCCCATGCAAGTGCGCTACCAGGCTGCGCTACATTCCGATTTGTTGGTTATATCAATAGATAGAAAAGAATATCAAGACTTAATGATATTGCGCATTTCTTTTAGTTCACCAAGCATCGCTTCTAAAATACTGCGCTGCTTTGTGCTTAACCCTTGCTTAGAAGAATTTACTGTCTCTTCAGGAGCAGTTACATCTTCACTTGTATAATCATATTCATGCGGCGTTGCTTCAATGGAGCCTTTTTCTACCAAGCTTTGAACGATTTGGTTTTTTGATGATCCTTTGAATAATTTTTGTACACCTTTAATAGTGAAACCTTCTGAATAGAGTAGATAATGAATATGTTTAAGCAAAGCCACATCTTCTGGACGGTAATAACGACGTCCGCCACCACGTTTTAATGGTTTGATCTGAGAGAATTTTGTTTCCCAAAAACGCAATACATGCTGAGCTACATTCAGCTCATCAGCTACTTCACTAATCGTACGAAACGCCCCTGGCGCTTTTTTGTCTTTACTCTGGTTGAGACCAGAAATCTTTACAACACGCTCAGTAGTATCCGCCATAGTTTTAGCAGATGTGTTACCTGATTGATTGCCTCTATTATCTTGATATGTATCCATTTTCTTCCTTCTCTCTCAAACCCTTATAACCACGCTTAATCGTCATTCATGCCTTCTTTTAACACATGCGATGCCTTGAAGCTTAAAACTTTGCGTGGTGTAATCGGTATTTCTTCACCCGTTTTTGGATTACGGCCAATACGTTCAGCTTTTTCACGGATAGAAAAGCTACCAAAACCAGAAATCTTTACAGATTCTCCTGCGACGAGTGCGTCAGATATTTCTTGAAGTACAGCTTCAATTAAATCAGCAGATTCATTACGTGACAGCCCTACTTCTTCATAAATTGAATCCGCTAAATCAGCCCGTGTAAAAGTTTTTTCATTCATCATGGTCGAAAAATATGCCCTATTCAATTTTGTGTTCTATCTTTTTACAAAACCAAAAAAACGTAACCACGTCAACAAGAAAGGACTCGGCGTTAAGATGAATCGTCAAAGAAAAACGGAAAAGCTACTTAATAGCGAATAAGGGCAGCACCCCATGTAAAGCCGCCGCCCATAGCCTCTGTTAAGATCAGATCGCCACGCTTAATACGACCATCTTTGACTGCCGTATTAAGCGCCAAAGGGATAGAGGCAGCAGATGTATTCCCATGATCTTGAACCGTTGTCACAACCTTATCCATGGACATTTCGAGCTTCTTTGCGGTCGCTTCAATGATACGGATATTAGCCTGATGTGGCACCAACCAATCAAGTGCTTCTGGTTGAAGATTATGATGAGTTAGAACTTCATCAACGACTTCAGCTAAATACGTTACTGCATATTTGAAAACATCACGACCCTGCATTTTTATAACACCAGTTGATGCGGTTGTAGAAGCCCCACCATCTGTATAAAGCATATCTTTGAACTCACCGTTAGAGTGCAAATGCGTTGAAAGTATTCCACCATCACTCTCTTCGCCTGATAAAATAACACCACCGGCTCCATCGGCAAAAAGCACACATGTTGTGCGATCATCCCAATCAAGAATAGATGACATCTTTTCAGCACCCAGAACGAGGATATTTTTCACCTGCCCTGAGCGGATCATCCCGTCCGCCACCGACAATGCATAGACAAAACCAGAGCAAACGGCTTGCACATCAAAGGCAAAGCCATGTGCCATGCCAAGAGCTGCTTGCACATGAACGGCTGTCGCAGGAAATGTTCTGTCAGGTGTTGTCGTTGCAACAATAATTGCATCAATTTGATTAATGTCCATTTTGGCATGTGACAGCGCATCTAATGCTGCCTTTGTCGCCATCATCGAGGTTGTTTCGTTTTCGGCAGCAATATGTCGTTGCTTTATACCTGTACGTTGAAAGACCCATTCATCAGATGTATCTACACGCTTTTCTAAATCGGCATTGGTCACAACATTCTGCGGCAAATAACCGCCCACACCTTTGATAACTGATCGTAAACCCACTTAAGCCGCCTCGTCCTGTATTATTTTCATTTTTTCTAACTCGGCTGCCACTTTGTCTAAATAATCATTTCTAACCATTTGTGCGCCAACCTCTAAGGCACGCGCAAAACCATACGCATCCGTGCCACCATGGCTTTTAATGCATACGCCCTTCAAACCGAGGAATAAACCGCCATTATAATCTCGAGGATCAAGCTTTTTCTTCAAACGGTTCATTGCACCAATACAAAATAAATAGCCAATCATCGCCGATAAAGAGGATTTAAACGCTTCAGCAATAAACGTCTTACTCATTTTGCCGATACCCTCCATGGTTTTTAACGCCACATTGCCAGTAAAACCATCAGTTACAATGACATCAACAGTTCCCTTGCCAATATCATTGCCCTCAACAAAGCCGTAATATGTCCCTGGAAAATTCGTCGCTGAAGTTAATATCTCAGCAGCTGACCATACTTCTTCGTGGCCCTTTGTATCCTCTGATCCAATATTTAAAATACCCACAGATGGTTTTTCAACCTTCATAATAGCCCGCGCATAAACAGCACCCAAAATAGCAAACTGCGCTAAACTCTTACCATCACAACTCACATTCGCCCCTAAATCGAGCATTAATGTCGGATTTGCCATTGTTGGCATTATACTGGCAATTGCGGGGCGTTGCACACCCTCTTGAGGGCGCAAGTATATTTTTGCCATTGCCATTAACGCACCAGTATTACCCGCCGAAACAACACAATCAGCACGACCTTCTTTAACGGCCAAAATAGACAAGGCCATACTCGAGTCTTTCCCCTGCCTTAATGCCACAGAGGGCTTATCATTACTAGATACAACCGTTTCCGTATGATGGATTGACGAACGTTTTTGTAATTTTGGGAATTTCTCTAACTCAGCCTTGATCTTGTTCTCTTCACCGAAGAAAAGAAATTCGACAGATTTATGTTTTTTGAGAAGTTGCGTGCATGCTGCATGCGCACCAGCGATAGTAACAACAGGGCCGAAATCCCCGCCCATTGCGTCAACCGCAATTTTAATTTCTTGTGACATGCGGCTAGCTTAAACTGTTCATATTATAAAATAAAGCCGTTAAAAAGCCTGTTTATTTAGGCTTTTTCTGTAACAACTTGACGACCTTTATACATACCTGTTTTCAGATCCATGTGGTGACGGCGTTTAATTTCGCCTGTGTGCTGATCTTCAACAACATTTGTCGCTACAAGAGCGTCATGAGCGCGTCTATTGTTACGTCTGCTTTTGCTTACTTTTTTCTTTGGAACTGCCATGTTAAATCCTATAAATTTAAAAAATTATCAATCAAGGGCATGTGATACCCAATATTATGCATCAGTGCAAGGAAAATTTTACTCTTCTTGTTCTTTCAATATCTTCTTCATCGCCTCTAGCTTGGCAAAAGGATTCTCCCGACGAGAGGTTTTCCGCTCAATATCTTTGTCCTCATCGGTTAATTCATGTTTAGCACCCTCTTTGCGTGGATATGGATCAATACCTAAACATACATATTGAGTGGCCAGCTCACCGACATCAACCATGCCATCCACAATCGCCTCAGGGTCTTCTTCTTCATCCAAGAAAGGGGCTTCAGGGTCTTGGTTCTCCACAATACGATCACGCTTAGCTTTTGCAAAAGATACAGCTTCAGTCTTCTTCATAAAGAAAGCATCAAACTCTTCTTTAACAGTTGTATTAATCGGCTCCAACGTCACAACACAATTTTGCGTTAAATGGGCCTCAACTACCCCTTTAACATGCAAACGTACGCTATTGGAATAATGCAAATCTAATACAGCCTTAACGCTTTCAACTGACACGACATTAAATCGTGACACAAGTGCTTCACATTGTTCTTTTGTGGCCTCAATCGTTAATGTTGAATGTGGTGGCAAGTCATCCACATCAACCATATATGAAAATTCTGGCTCTTTTGGTTTACGCTGTAACTTCATTTATATTTCACCTTTAAAACGCACATTACCATTCAAAAAGTCTTGGATGCTTTGATCTTTCAATATCTGCGCTGTTTCTATCAAATAAACTCGCATTAAGTCTATGATTTTCTTTGGTACAGCCTTCTCTACTGTCCCGTATATATTTTTCTTGATAGCTTTATTAAGCTGCTGTTCATCATTCTCATAAGCAGCCGCACCTATAAGATGAATTCGTCCATTCAGAGACTGCATCATATATTTCATACGTCTTGGTATCCCCATATCACCAATACCTATTTGACGAAGAGATTCTTCCATATCAGTAAACATTGCATCAAAGAGAGCTTGCGACAACGCCATTAAATCATGGTTATTCTTATTTTCTTCTATTTCAATACCAATGCGCGCAATAATAAGCGCTACATGTGCACACACCATCTCAAAACGACCTTCTACTGTATCTGGCACAGACATTTCTTCAAAAAAAATAGGATTGCGTGCCTGCTGCATCGCTGTATGATAAAGCGCAAAGCTTTCATTTTTATAAGGCACTTGACCTTTATGGAAGAAATTAAACATAGTACAAAGATGAGAAGAACTACAGAAATGTCAAAACGTTTTTTATACCTATGCAGCCTTTTATGCTTAATTTTCGTCCTTCAGGCTTGTGCGCCGAGTAGAAATGTTCGAGGCAACAACGTGGATGTAACACGTTTATCTGAATTAGAGCTTGGACAATCAAATAAAGATGATGTTGTTAGCATTATCGGATCACCCACAAGCAAAGCCGCTTTTAACGACAATATCTGGTATTATATTGGTTTAGAAACTGTTAAACAGGGCTTCTTAGACCCAAAGATAGAAAATAAACAAGTCTATATCGCCAGTTTTGACGAAAATGAAATGCTATCCTCCTTTCAAAAGTTAGATGCTAAAAGCGAAGATATACCCATTCAAAGCCGCAAAACACCGACACATGGCAAAAATCTTACGCTTATTGAGCAGTTTATCGGAAATGTAGGACGCTTTAACAGTGCCCTAGGCGACCAAGAAGCCCAATTAGAGCGTTAACAGCCCAAGTATTTAACCTATTTTTAAGCTCTATTTGCTATGCTATAGTGGTGTAAGTGTATACGTGAGGACGTGTATATAAAGAATAATTGAGAGAGTATTGGGGTTTTAAAGATGAGACGTATACTAGCATTAGTGGTAAGTTTGGGGCTGTTAGTTGGGTGTAATCCTGAGAGTTTTTTAAGTAAAGATAAGGTGGCGAGTGAGGCTGGTCGTGTGTCTGAGGCAGCGACGGTGAAGAATTATGCGCGTGGGCTTGAGGCCTATGCCTTGGCGGCCCAAGAAGTATTAGTTTCTGAAGGTGGAGCTGTAGAGAGCTTTACCGCTGGTTCAGTGGATGGCGCTCAAGCTTTGGGCGGTGTCGATAATAGTGCCATGGGGGCAATGGCCTCAATGTATTGTTCTGGGACACAAACCCAGATTAGCTGGATGAATAATCGTGATGCCAATGATGTATTTGTTGCTAAAGGCTTAGGCCGTAATGCGGGTGAGCGTATTTTATCCAATGTGGCCGGTCTATCGCCCAATCAGATTGGCTATTATGACGGATTACGGATACAGATGGTTGACGGCACGCAGATAGCCATCCCTGATGCGGCAGATTGTGGCTCTGAAGTGGTTAATATTCCTGTGGGTGCGCCTGTGGTGGTATTTGCTGGTATTATGAAAGCTTCGGAACAAGTCGCCACAACACAGGGCTATGAATATCGTAATGAAGCCTGTCAGGACGCAAGTGAAGACGGGACAACGCTTTATCGTGAATTAGTAGAATACAGCCAATTAGCCGATGGGACGATCTCTAAGAATGTTACCAACACAGAGCTTGTCAGCTCAAACTGCTCTAATGCCGATCAATTAGTGGCTGATGCCGCTTTGGCGGGGAACGCCCTGTCTAATTCTAATATTGTCGGGGCTGGTACTTTTGCGGGGGGTGGCTCGGCCTCTACTGGGGCGCTTGAAGGCGCTTTAGGGGATCAGCTCTCTAACATTGATTGTCGTGAAGTAGAAGGCACACAAGCTGTTGATCTGAATGGTGATGGCAGTATTGATGAAGACGAACAAGCAGCCGCCTCTAACTTTGATACCTGTGGTGAAGGCCAAGTCTTAGCCGCCAATGACAATGCGCTTGATGAGAGCTTACAAGATGAGACCGAATGGAAGATCCTGACCACTGCATGTGGTGGCACGGGTGATAGCAACGTGTCTGACACGATCTCAACAGGCTCTGGTAACAAGGCGGGTCTGAAAAGCTATCCAGCCTATAGTGGTGTGGTGACCTACAGACAGAAGAAATATATCTCTCAGCCCCAAGATGGTACAGGTGACACCTATATACGTTACGGTGCCCCTGAAGCCTATGCAATTAACTGTAATCGTGTGCAGACAGCCGTTGTGGCCTGTTCACAGATCAAACCCTCTGGCTATAACGCCTCGACATGGTCAAACACAGGTGGTCAATATAATTACAGCCGTAATGAGGCTGTGAGCAGCTTTGCCAATGCCTCAGCCACACCACCTGTCCCTTCTGCCCCAGTCTATTCGAACTGGTCATTCACAGGCTCAAACTGTCAGTGGCAAGCAAGGACATCTGTCACAAGCTGTCCATCTGGACAAGCTCTTATTTCAGCAGGTGAACGTACCACTATTTATAAATCAAGCAATGACACAGGTGGCACAACAAGTGTTAGTTCATCCATTACAACACCGCCAAACTGTGCCCCAATTGTGGCAGGCGGTTGTGGACCAGCTAACGGCACAAGCGTTTCGTCAGCACCCTCCTCAGGCCTATGTAGCGCAGGTTCAGCCTCTGCCGTATCAGGCTCTGGCCCATGGTCATGGACATGTACTGGTGAACATGGTGGCGGCAACTCTAGTTGCTCTGCTAGTTTAGCCGTTGTTGCAGTAAACGGCGCATGTGGCGTAGCCACGAATGCCTGTACAGCTGGGTCATTATCTGATGTTGCCGACAACGCCACTAACTATCTATGGAATTGTACTGGCTCAGGTGGCGGAACAAACGCCAGCTGTTCTAAAGCGAAGCCAGCAGCACCAGTAAACGGCGCATGTGGCGCAGCTACGAATGCCTGTACAGCTGGGTCATTATCTGATGTTGCCGACAACGCCACTAACTATCTATGGAATTGTACTGGCTCAGGT
>MDSV01171831.1_pt1 | contig 37069 bp, 39 predicted proteins | sample 810851 | NCBI WGS metagenome assembly MDSV01 (sample SAMN05326640, study PRJNA326480) | marine metagenome | isolation source: seawater | place: Atlantic Ocean: North East | collected 2012 | reverse complement strand
TCGAAATAACAACGGGCATATCTGCACCACCTATCGGAATTATCAATAAAACCCCAACTAAAAAAGAAATAGCGATTAAAGACCAAAAAAAACTTTCAGATTGGGACTTGCACAAATAAAATATCAATACAAAAATCAAAATACCTAAGGTCAAATTTAAGTAATGTTGTCCAGCAAAAGTAATGGGTGCGCCAGACATAATCCCCCTGAGTTTTAAAAAAGCTATAATTGATCCAGAAAAGGTAATAGCTCCAACTGCAGCTCCAATGGACATTTCAATCAAACTTGCTAATTTAATATTTCCTATTGAACCAAGATTAAAAGCTTGAGGATTTAAAAAAGCTGCTATTGCGACAAAAACTGCTGCCAGACCCACAAGACTATGGAAGCCAGCTACTAATTCTGGCATAGCTGTCATTGGTATTTTAAAGGCTATAAAAGCTCCTATTGCTCCACCAATAACTAAAAATAAGAATATATAAACTATAGAGTTTGAAAAATTACCAATTGATAAGAATGTAACTGTTATAGCAATTATCATTCCTATCATTCCATAATAATTTCCTTGCCTAGAAGTGTCTGGAGAAGAAAGGCCTCTTAGCGCAAGAATAAAAAGTATTCCAGATAACAAATAAAATATTGCTGATAAATTTGCTGAAATCATTTCTTGTTATTTTTCTTTTTTTTATACATTTGAAGCATTCTTTGAGTAACTAAAAAACCTCCAAATATGTTCACTGCAGCTAAAATAATAGCTAAAAAACCAAAAATAGTTGATGTATTAAAAATTTTATCTGTAGAACCGGCTAAAGCTGCAACTATAGCTCCAACTATGATTACAGAAGAAATTGCATTAGTTACTGACATTAAAGGAGTATGTAAAGAAGGAGTTACGCTCCAAACAACATAATATCCTATAAATATTGACAATATAAATATACTTAATCTAAATATAAATGGATCAATTTCCATATTAATTATTATCCTTTATTAAAGTATTTTTAATTATCTCATCTTCCATGTTAATGGCAAATTGTTTCTTTTCTTTGCTGTATAAGTTTCTAATAAAACTAAATATATTTTTTGCATAAAGATTTGATGCAGTAGTAGGAAGTTTGTTCATAACATTGCTAATTCCAATTATCTTAACTCCTTTTTTAACAACTGTTTTATCTAATTCTGAATAAGCTACATTTCCTCCTTGAACGACTGCTAAGTCAAAGATTACTGATCCAGGTTTCATGTTATCGATCATGCTTTCATTAATAATTCTTGGAGCAGGCTTTCCAGGAATAAGTGCAGTGCAAATGATTATGTCACTATTTGAAGCTGCTTTCGTTAACATTTCTGCTTGTTTTTTTTTAAAATCATCTCCTGCTTCTTTAGCATAACCGCCTTTAGTCTCTAAATTTTCTGAACCTTCAACCATTAAAAATTTACCTCCTAAACTTTCAACTTGTTCTTTTGATGCAGCTCTTACGTCTGTCGCAGATACTATCGCTCCTAGTCTTTTAGCTGTAGCAATAGCTTGAAGACCTGCCACTCCTGCACCTATAACTAAAACTTTTGCTGCTGGCACAGTTCCAGCTGCAGTCATCATCATTGGGATTGCCTTTTCAAATTCATATATCGACTCTACAACAGCCCTGTATCCAGCTAAATTTGCTTGTGATGATAAAACATCCATTGATTGTGCTCTAGTAATTCGTGGCAATAATTCTAAAGAAAAAAGATTGATATTTTTTTTAAAAATTTCGTTAAATTTACTTTGATTTTTTGAGGGATTAAACATACCTATTAAAATAGTTTTATCTTTTAAATTAGAAATTTCTTCTTGTGAGGGGTAATTAACTTTTACTAATAAATTACAAGCATTTAGTACCTCTTTTGATGAATTCTTAATTTCTACGCCAACATCTTTGTATTCTTTATCATCTATTCCAATATGAGTTGCGTATTCACGTTCTATACATATTTTTAAACCAAGATTAATGATGTTTTTTGCCGTTTCAGGTGAAATTGAAACTCTTTTTTCTAATAACAAATCTTCTTTAGTTGAGCCTACAATCATGTGTAAAAATTTTTGATTAACCTTGACGAGCTTTAAATCTTGGATTTTTTTTATTAATTACGTAAAGTTTCCCTCTACGTTTAACTAGCTTAGAGTTAAGATCTCTTTTTTTTAATGATTTTAAAGAACTTGCTATTTTCATAATGTTTTAGCCTGGCAACGTCCTACTCTCCCATATCTTAAGACAAAGTACCATCGGCGCTGAAGGACTTAACTTCCGAGTTCGGAATGGGATCGGGTGTGACCCCTTCGCAATAATCACCAGGCAAATCCTTATATTATCTTATCAACTAATTGTAAAGACACGAATAAGGGCCTAAAATTGAAAAAATTGCATCAACTCTACCATATGGTCAAAATTTATTAGGCTTATATTATTAATGAGATTCTTGATAAATCTATGTAAAACCTAAACAAAGTAAAGTTTATATAATCAAATTTATGAAAATTAAAAACTTAGATCTCATAAAAAATTTCGAGCTAAGTGCAAAGCAATTTTATGGAGATGAGAGCAACAAGTGCCAAAAAAGTAGACATTGGCTTACCTATAATTTTAGGAAATTTAATTTAGATAATTTAACTAATTTTAGATCTAATAGTATTCTAAGCGACGGTTTGGATGATCAAACAAATAGTTTTAATTTTAGTACATACGCATCATTAATTAAAGAAATTCCTGAAGAATACGTTATTAATAATCTTCCAAAACAAAATATTGGGAATAGTAAATCTTTAATAAATTTTAAAAATGTTTTAATTGATTATAATAAATTAATACATATTCATTGGTTTTATACAGTTGAACAAAAAGTTCTAAAACAAAATAATATATCAAATATTTGTGAAATTGGTGGCGGTTTTGGAAGTTTCTCAGAACTATTTATCAAAAATTATAATACAAAGTTAGTTTCAATTGATTTACCAGAAGCTAATTTAATGACGGCTTATTATTTAAAAGAAAGTTTTCCTGAAAAAAAAATATATTTATTTGAAAACTTCCAAACTAAAAAATTTCTATCCCATGATGAATTTTTAGGAAATGATATTTTTATTTTGACCCCTGATTGTGAAATTGATCCTAAAATAAAGATTGATTTTTTTATAAATGCTAGATCAATGATGGAAATGAACTCTAATGTAATAAAGTCTTACTTCAAATTTATTGAAAGGTTTTCACACAATAATAGTTTTTTTTTAAATATCAACAGATATGAGAAAACAAGTGTTGGTGAACCTATTAGAATTGCTGATTATCCTTATGATAATAATTGGCAAGTAATAGTTTCTAAACCTAGCTTTAATCAAGATTGGATACATTTTTTATTAACAAAAAGAAATTTTGATAGTAGCAAATGCAACATAAAGGAAGAGCTTAATAGAATAAGAAAGATCGGTGAAAAATTTTATGGGTTATATAAAGATTATTCTCCAAAATATATTAAGTTAAAATCTGCTTTAAGAAAAATTTTAAAAGTTTTATTTCTTAATAAACTTTTTAAGTTGATTGGTAAAATACTAATCAGTATTGGAAACAAATTAAGTTCATTAAAATAAGGCTTTATTAACTTGTTACGCCTATATTCTCGAAAAATTTTTTAAGATTTTGAGGAAAAGAATTCCAAATATTTCTCATTGCGGCTCCTCTTTTTGTCGGTTCACCAAAACATTTTTTACACAAATCATGCTTTTCTAAATTATTATTTCTTAAATTATTTAAAAAATTTTCACTTTTAATTAATAATTCTTTTAAATTATTATTTTTTAATTTACCCATTGAAATAGTATCATCGTATGTTAAACAACAAGGGACAACATTTCCGTCAGCTAAAACTGCTAGAATTTTGCTATCGCATGAAAAATTATCATTTATTGGGTAAAATTCACTTATTCTTCTTCCGTATAAGAAAGGTTTTATTTTTAAACTTACGTTAGAAAAAATTTTGTATCCATCTTGTTTTAAATACTCTGGTTTGAAATATTTTCTTGGTATTTTTAATTCTTCCAAAGTTTTTTTATAATCGATATCTGAAATATCATAGAAGTAACCTGCATATTGTGAAAAAATTTTCATAGTATCTGTTAAATCTTTTGGAACTGAAGGATCTCCAACTTGAATTCCCAAAATTTTTTTTAAATAATAATTTATTTTTTTATCATTAAAATTACACCCTAGATCAATTGTGATATTAATATCTTTTTTATTTTTTGCTTGTAAGCAGAAATTTGTAATTGTTTTTAGATAACGTTCTAATTCTAAGTTTAACCCTCTTGCGCCTTTATGTTTATTTGAGTCCAAAACTTGTAAGGAAATTTTAATTTCAGATCCATATTTAAGAAGATTATCAATGTTATGTTGTTTGTTTAATAAAAGACCGTTTGTAATAAATAGAACTGGTATACTTTTATCTTTACAGTATTTTAAAATGTCAAAAATTCTTCTATCCAATAGCGGTTCGTTAAATTGCGAAAAAGTTACGTACTTAAATCCATTATCGCTTAAATCAATAGAATCGAGAAGATTATATATATCTTCTAAATTTAATTTTGATGTCTTATCGTCTTTCAACGGATAGGGACAAAAAGAGCAAGCCATGTTGCATGCAGCTGTACTTTCAATTTGTAAGGTATCAAATCCAAAATCGGAAATTTTAATTTTTTCAACTGTCATTATTAAATATTTATGTTCAATTATTGAACAATTTTATTATAGAAATTCTAACATGTAAAGAATTTAATTAATTGATTTTGGTGGGCATGATAAGAATTGAACTTATGACCTCTACGATGTCAACGTAGCGTTCTACCACTGAACTACATGCCCATATAATACCTTAAATTATTTAATATATTCTTAATTTTAAGTTTGAATACTAAATATTTCAATTTTGTTAAATTATAATCTTTAAAATATTTCTTATTATGGATTATCCAAAAAGATAACTCTCTAATATATTCATTAAAATTTTTCGATGAATAGTTTGATTTGTGAACGTTATAAATCGCAAGCGGTTCTTTAATAAAATAAAAATTTGTAGTTAAACTTAATTTTAAAAAAAAATCAAAATCTCCAATTATATTATAATTATGAGCAAAAATTTTTTTTTTGAAGATCTTTTTTTTTACCATGACTGTTAAAATTCCTAAAAAATAATTATTTAAAAGTTGTTGAGTTATATTTTTATTATCGATTTCATTTTCTGCTACTTTTTTTTCATATTTTTTTTTTTCTTCATTGTTCACGAAATAATTCGAAAAAATTACATCATAATCATAATTTTTAATTATCTGAACTTGTTTATTTAATTTATTTGATTTCCATTGGTCGTCGACGTCTAGGAAACAAATATATTCTCCTTTTGCTTTTTTAATTGCTTGATTTCTTGAGTAATAAAGTTTGTGAAATTTTCTTGAAAAAAAATACTTAATTCTTTTATCTTTAATATTTTTTATTATCTCTCTGGTGGAGTCAGTTGAATGGTTATCCCAAAAAATTAATTCCCAGTTCTTATAGCGTTGCTTTCTAATACTATTTACACTTCGATTAATAAACTTAGAGCCATTATGGCAGTTCATTATTACACTGATTAATGGTCCTTTTGAATTAAACATCTATTTAAGATTTTTATATGACTCAATTTGTTCGATAGATTTATTTAAAACTTTATCTGCTTTGCCTTTAAATCTGAAGTAATTTATATACCAATCGATCGTCATTCTAATGGTTTTTGAAAAATCCAATTTTGTTTTCCATCTTAAAATCTTTTTAGATTTTTTGCTGTCTAAATTTAATAAAGTGTTTTCAAAAAACTTATTATTTTTTTTTTGAATTTTCCAATTAAACTCTTTCCAAAAAACACTAATTTTGTTTAACACTTCTTTTACTGTGTAATTTTTTTTATTAGGTCCAAAATTGAAAGCCTCCCCGTGAATATTTTTATTTTTATTCAAATGTTCTGCTAAATTTATATAACCACTTAATACTTCCAACACATGTTGCCAAGGTCTAGTTGAAGTTGGATTCCTTACTAACATTTTATTATTATTGGAGTAAGTTTTTATACAGTCTGGTATTAGTCGATTTTCAGACCAGTCTCCTCCGCCTATAACATTGCCAGCTCTTGCAACTGTAATGAGTATTTTGTTTTCTTTTTTTGAAAAAAAACTTTTAATATAGGATTTAATTGCTATTTCAGTTGCAGATTTTGAAGCACCGTAAGGATCAATGCCGCCCAAAAGATCATTTTCTTTATAACCTTTTCTTGTTTCAATATTTTTGTAAACTTTATCACTTGTAATCAATATTACTTTTGTATTTTTATTTACCTCTTTTAAAGACTCTAAAATATTTATTGTTCCTATAAGATTAGACTTCCATGTCATTAAGCTATCGGTATAAGATTTTTTAACTAACGATTGAGCTGCAAGATGAAATATAAAGTCTGCTTTAAAATTTTTTATAATTTTTTTAATTTTTTTAAAGTTTTGAATATCAACAAATTTACTTTTTACTAACTTATCTAATCCTGTAGATTTAAAGTGTGAGGGTTTAGTTGGTATATCTTTTGATACTCCTAAAACTTTAGCACCTAATAAATGCATCCATAATGACAACCAAGATCCTTTAAAACCTGTATGACCAGTAATCAAAACTCTCTTTCTAAAAAATATATTTTTCTTTTTGTTAAGCATTTTTGTAATACTTTATTGTTTTATTTAATCCTTTATCAAACGATATTTTAGGCTTCCAATTTAAATATTTTCTAATCTTTGAAATATCTGGATATAATTTCAATGGTTCATCTTTTCTAAGTTTAATTTTTCCAAATTTTGGTTTTCCTCCTGAAGTTTTTTTAATTATAGAATTTATTACATTTTTTACAATTTGTTGTCTTCCAGAGCCAACATTGAATACATTTCCATCTAAATTATTTACTTTGAGACATTTATAGATTAAGTCAACAAGATCATTAATATATATAAAATCTCTCACCTGCTTACCGTGAGAACAATTAAATTCCTCATTTTTCAAACAAGAATTTATTACTTCTGGAATAAACCTGTTGACGCTCTGATGTGGTCCATATGCAATATAAAGCCGAAGTACAACTGCAGGGAAATTTTCTCTTTTAAAAGTCCTCATTAATAAATTTGTAGCATTAAGTTTAGCTTTACCATATGTAGATTTTAAATTTTTAATATTTATTGTGCTATTTTCTTTTTGAGGAGATTTTTTAAAACCATACTCTACGCTACTACCTAATTGAATGAATCTTTTAATATTTTTTTTTTTAAATATGTCAATTAGATTTCTACAACCAATATAATGACTTTTGTAAGTTTTATCTTTATTCTTATGATCTACATAACCTGCTAGATTAATAACGTAATCAATTTTTTTTTTTCTTTAATAGACTCTCTAGCCTCCTTTTTTTATAAATATCGCAAATTATATAATCGACGTTTTTCAATTTTTTATGAGTTGAAGGTAATTTTGATGATAAACTTAAGATATTAAATTTTTTTTTTTTTATAAATTTTTGAATAACATTAAATCCTATAAACCCAGTGCCGCCAATTATTATTAAATTTTCTTTTTTCAAGTTATATTTTTTTTTATAGAAAGTTTCTAGTACATCTTTATCTCTTTTTGTATCCATGCATTTCCAAAACTTATAATGCAAATATGCAGCAAGTTGTTTCATTTTAGCTACCTTTTCTAAAGGGGTTTTTTCTAAAATGGTTGTGTCTCCTTTTATCAATTTTAAAAAACTTTTTTTAGCTACAAAAAAACCTCCGTTTATCCAACCAGACTTAACCTGAGGTTTCTCCTTAAAACTTTTTACAATTTTATTTTTAATTTCCAATTCACCGAATCTTGCTGGTGGCCTTACTGCAGTAACAGTGACTATTTTTTTTTGGTTTTTATGAAAGTTAAGTAATTTTTTCAAATTTACATCAGATAAACCATCTCCATAAGTAAACATGAAGTTTTCATCATCTTTTAAAAAATTAGCCACCCTTTTGAGCCTCCCACCAGTTAAAGTATTTTGACCAGTTTTAAGTAAAGTTATTTTACATTTTTTTTTTGAAATTTTAGTTTCAAAGGGTACACCATTTTTTTTAAAATTTTTGAAATATTTTTGAAATACTTCACCTTTATAACCAGTGGCGATAATAAATTCTTTAAAGCCGTATTTAATATAATGACTCATTATAAAAACAATTATTGGAGTTCCATTTATTTTTACCATAGGTTTAGGAATTTTTTTTGTATATTCAGGAAGTCTTGTTCCTAAACCACCAGCTAAGATAATAACTTTAATATTTTTTGACATTTTTTAAATCACTAATTAGCAACTGATAATCTAATTTTTCAAAATACTTTAATGAAAAATCAATTGCAAATTTTTTATCATTAAGATTTTTTTTTAAGTTTTTAATTTTATTACTAATAATTTTCTCAAAATCATCTAAATCTTCAATTGATTTTTTCCACTTATTTAAACCAAACAGTGGGTCTATATTTAAACTTTTAGAGTCATTTAAATAAATTGGTAACGTTCCATTTTGTAAAGCGGAAATTGCAGAGGTGCTGCCTCGATATAAACACATATTGGTTTCCTCAATATCTTTAAAAAAACTTTTATCAGACAAAATAATATTATTTGGTAAATTATTAGTTGATAATCCAATATCAGGTAATATTTTTCTATAACTCATTGATGGATGAAGGCGCCAAACAAACTTTATATTTTTAAATTTTTTTGCGGCTAAAAATGAGAATCCAAATAGTTTACCACATTCAGATTTAATTCCTTCTGGTAAAACTAAGCAATGATATTGGAAATTTCTTTCTTTATTTTTTTTATAACCTTTTTTTTGAAAAAACCTTGCTGATCCTAAAACCTTTACCTTATGATTTGTTTTTTTTTCAAATTCTTTTTTCGGAATATTTCCAGCAGTATAAATCATATCTGGCTCATAATTAAAATTAATTTTTCTAAAAATTGAATGTTGATACTTGCTTATTGCTGAAAAATGATATCCAAAACATTTAATTTTTTTAGCTTGACTCTTAGTTTCTCTAATAAGCAGCCTTTCCCAGGAGTAACCCTCGTAAGGAACTATTAATTTATCAAAATCAATTTCTTTTAAAATTTTTTTATAATTGTAAAATAAATTTAAATTTTTTTTTGTACTTAAATTTAAAAATTCAATAGCTAAAAATAAAAGCAAACTTTTTTTTTCTTTATTTTTTTCTTTAAGCGAACGAAAGCAGAAAAGGATAAAGTATTTTAATTGATTATAAAATATTTTAATAGAACTTAAAAAATCACTATAATCAAATTCCAAAACTGAAATGTTTTTAGAATTTTTTAATTTATTTTCAATTTTTTTTTTTGAATAGTTTGTGTGATTAACTAATATTTTATGAAAGTTAACTTTTGCTTTTTTTAACTTATTCTCTAAATCAGAAAAGATATAATCTTTTTTTTTCAAATGATCTATATTTACTAAACTAGAGATTAATAGCACTGATACTTTTTTTTTATTTTTTTTATTAAGAGTATAACCTTGAGTAATAGCTAAAAAAAGATAAATGAAATTTTTTAGAAAATATAATGTCAAGTTAAGTAAAATTTTTAAAAAACTTTTTTTATAAATTCTTACATGAAAAGGATGTCCCTTGATTATGTTTAGTGCATTGTTAGAAATAGTGATGTCATTAACAGTATTTAATAGAATATCGTCACAATTTTTTTTTAAAGCTAAAAAATTATTAATTTTCATTCATCAATTCCAGTGTTTCAAAAATATTTTTAACTGTGTGTTTATACTTTTTGATTCCAATTTTGTATCCATATTTCGCAAATATGAAATTAATTTTACTTCTTGATGCTGAAACTTTATCAAAAATCGTATCTCCAACATAAAAGCAATTTTTTTTTGGTATCTTAAATTTTTTAACAACTTTTAAAATCTGATCTGGATGTGGTTTGCCTCGTAATCCTTTTTGAGGGCATTGTACATAATCTACTTCGAGCTTAAAAAGTTTTAGAACTTTCTTAGTTCTATTATAGTTTTTAGACGTAACTATTGCTGTTATTATCTTTTTATTCCCTTTAAATAAACTTAAAACTTTTTTAACATCTTTATACAATTTTATTTTATTGAAGTTTTTTATTGAGGCTTCTGAATATTCTTTTTCTATTAATTTATTTTTGTCTAATATTCTTAAAGATTTTAAAATATTATTAAACGGCTTTCCAACATGCTTAAAATATTCATTGAAATTAACATCTAATTTATATTTTTTTTTAATATAATTCCAAGCTGACCTCATGTTATTTTTTGAGTCTATTAAAACACCATCAAGATCAAAAATAATTAATTTTATTTTAGATAATTTTTTCAATATATTTCTTTGTTAATTTATCTTTATTAAGTATCTTGTTTGCTTTTTTAAAATCTTCCTGAGTGTTTATTGAAAATGTTTTCGTATTAATTTCAAAAGTTCCGATCAATAAATTATTTTCAATTGCTCTGAGTAATTCAACTCCCTCGGTTTTTTCTAAATTTCCTTTTTTAAAATTTTTAAATTTTTTTAATGCTTTTGGTTTAAAAGAAATAATATCTAAATGATGATAAAAATTTCCTTTACTTCTAAAAGGATAAGGGGCCTTAGCTCTACTAAAATAAATTATTTTATTTTTTTGATTAAATATTATTTTAACAACATTTTCATCCACGTGAGAAGAGCTTTTTTTATGAGGAACTATTATGTCAAAGTGCATGTTATTTTTATGAAAATTTATCAATTTAGTTAGATTTTTAGGATCAAGTATTGCTTCGTCAGCATGCACGTCTATTATTAAGTCTGAATTTATTTTACCTGCAATAGATGAAATTCTCTCTGTACCATTAGAGAAGTTTTTTTTTGTCACAATTACTTTAAATCCATTCTTCTTAACTAAGTTTTTTATTTCCTTGCTATCTGTGCAGACAATTATTTCGTTTACATCCTTGCATAATTTTATTCGATTTAAAGTATGAATAATTATAGGTATATTTTTAATCTTCTTGATTAATTTTTTTTTTATCCTTGTTGACTCTAAACGTGCCGGTAATAAAGCAGTTACTTTCATGAAATTTTTATTAATCTTTTAAAATTTTTATTGTTCAAAGTTTGAACGTATCACATCTTTGAAAATCTGTCTAATTTTATACATTCTGTTATCTTGATTTAATTAATTTTAATTCTTGATCTACTAAATTTTGCATATTTTTATTACGAGCTTCAGATACCTCATAATAAGCCTTTAAAAATTCATTTCTTAGTTTTTGTAAACTCTTACTGTTCCACCATATTTCAATTTTATCCCAATTATTATTAATAAATTTAGCCGCTTCTTTCATGTCTTTAAAGAACAAGTTATTTTTTTGAAGTTTTTTTAAAATTTGTAAACGCTCTTTAGTGTCAAAAAAACCCTCTTTATTTCCTATTAGAATAGCTGGTACGTTATTGTAAATACATTCTACATATGAGGTTTGAGGAATAAAACATATTACTAGTTTGCTCTCATTTATAGAGGTAGAAAAACTGATCAGATCCTTGTTCTCAATACTCCCTTTACCAAAAATTTTTGCAAATCTTTTTTCAGAATTTAATCCGAAATTGCCTTTGATTCTAAATTTTAAATTTTTGATTAATTTATTATTAATCATTTTAAATCCTTGAATGTTTTTTTTAAAATTTTCTACCTCACCTTCAAAAGGTGGCGTGGTAACAGGAACTCTAAAGATGAATTTATGAAATTCATGAAAATTTACTAATATTTTAGTAGGTTTTTTGTCAAAATTTTTTTTTAATTTTTTATAAATACTAAACCCTATAAAGCTGTGTTTTTTCTTTTTAACTAATTTTCTTGAGGGACAAATAATCTTATCAGAGATTTTATAAAAATGATTAAAAATAGAGTCGTTAGAAGCATGTATACCTGCTCCGTGATCAGTGTAAATATATCTCGATCCAATCAATTTTGACTCGGCTAAAAATATTTTATACCTATCAAAATATGTAGTAGAATATGATCCAATGAATAATCTTTTTTTTAAAAATTTTTTATTAAATTTAATAAAAACTTTAAAATCTTCAAGATAAGACTTCGGTAAGTAATTTTTGATTTGATTATATAAAAATAATTTAAAGTCAGATCCTGGCTTTAAACTTAGATTTAATTTTTCTCTAAGTTTATAATTATAAGAACTATTAATTTCAAAATCATTTAAAGCATTAAAGTTTCTTGAAGGAATCTGAAATGTTCTTAGACATAGTTTAATAAAATCTAATTTTTCAAAATTAGTCTTATCGAAGAAAACTGTGTTAAAAAGAATTCCAATTTTACTCAATAAAATATCTAAAATTTCAAAAAAATTTGATTTTGATTTTTGATTAATCTTTATATTTTTTTTTATAAGTTTATTTTTTTTTTCTTTAATTTTAATTTTTTTGGTATTTTTAAACCTTATGATTTCATTAAAAATCTTATCGTTTAATTTATCTGATTGAGCCTTATAAAACCAATCAAGAGTATTGGATATTTCATTAAATTTTTTATCTGCAGCATATTCATAAGTATAAAATATTTTTTTTTTTTCATATTTTAAAAGATGATTTATTATTTCCCATCTATCAAAAATTGTACTTACATAAAAGCATACCCAGGGATATATAATAATTCGCCAATAATTTTCATTTTCATTCATATCGTGTATTTCATTTAAACAATCAACTAGAGATAAAAACATTTCATCTGTTATTGACTCGATAAGCTTATATTTTTTTAAAATATTTTTTTTGTTTCTCCAATGATCTTGTAAGACATTATGCTTTGAAAATTTATTTAAATCACAATTGGCTGAAATACAAAAGTAGCCAAGGTGAAACTTTTTTTTTTTCTTAAAAATTTTATCTGAAGAAGTTTTTGCTAAAAAAAAAGCATTTAAAGATCTTTTTTTCATTTACTTTAATTTTTTAACTTGTATTTGGTTGTTATTATCTTTTTCAATTTCATAGACAATATCAGCATTGCTGATTACCTGATTATTATGAGATATGTAAATCATAGTAATTTTTCCAGTTAATTTATTTAGCGACTCTAATAAACTTGAAGCAGTTTTGTTGTCTAATGAACTTGTAATTTCATCTAAAACTAAAATTTCCGGATTAGAATATAAAGTTCTTGCTATTCCAATTCTCTGTCTTTGACCACCGGATAGCTTTACACCATTTTCTCCAACTTTAAAATCAACGCCATCTTGTAATTGACTGATGAATTCATCAAGTTGGGAGTATTTAATTGCTAGATCAAATTGTTTTTTATTAAATGAAGTTGAGTCATTCTGACCAAATAAAATATTATTTTTTATACTATCATCGGTTAAATAAACTGCCTGAGTCACGTAACCGATTAATTTTCTCCAGTTGCTCGTATTTAGAGAAGTTTTAACGCCGTCTAGAATAATTTCCCCTGAAGTAGGTTTTAAAAGACCTGATATTATGTCAACTAGAGTTGTTTTTCCTGAACCGCTATTACCTATAATACAAATACAATCGTTTTTATTTATTTTTAAATCAAGATTTTTTATAACGTTAAATTTTGCGTTGGGATATTTATATTCAATTTTTTTAAATTCAATTGAATTTTGAAAAAAAATTGGTTTTTTTACCTCATAAAAATCCTCAATTTTTTTTGGAATATCTAAAAACTCTTCATGAATTAATTTAACAGATGGATAGCATGCATCTAAAACCTGTTTACATGATATAATTCTGTTAAAGCCAGGCACTATTCTTAACGCTGCAGCTCCAAACAAACCTACAACTGGTATTAAATTGACAATATTATTGTCATAAAATAAGAAAAAAAATATTAACGCACTTACTATTAAGACTGTAATTGTCTCTAACATGTTCTTTGGAATTTCACTTAAAAACATTAATTTTCTTGCCTGTTCATTTAAATTAAAAAGTAAATTGTCAAAATCTTTAGAAAAAAATTTTTGATTTCCTCTAAGAATAATTTCTTTAATAGATCCAAAGCTTTGTTGCATATTTTGAAAAATTTTAGCTACATAATGTTGTTTTAAGAAACCCCATAGTTTAATTTTTTTTGATGAAATCATATTGAATAAGAGAAAAAAAATAGCGAATACTGCAAACATCATGAATGTACTTTTAAATTCTATATACAATAAAACAATTAAGATTATTAATATTGAAAAAACTTCAATGATTAATTTGAATAAAGCGTCAATAGCCTGATTTATAAATCTGCTTTCCGAATATATATTTCGAATAAATTCTGAGGAGTTTTTATTAAAAAAATATGTGTAAGAGCTATAAATATATTTTTTGAAAAGTTTGCCAGATATTTCGTTATTTATTCTTAAGATAAATTTACTTTTCCACCAAGAAAAAAATATTAAGTAAATACTTTTTACAAGATAAGCAGTTATCATTAATATTAAACATAAAAAAACAACATTTTCATAACCTAAGTCTGACAATTCTATAAAAGGAATATTCTCCTGAATACTTGTTAAAAACTTTTCATCAATGACAACTTTGATTAAAGGGAAAACTAGTGCAACGCTAAGTCCTTCAAAAATTGTTGAAAAAAGTAAAAGAAATAAAAAAAATAATGATTGTTTTTTTTGTTTTTTGTTTAATAAAGAGTAAAGTTTTTTTGTAATTTCAATCATTCAGCTTACTATTAATTTTAAAGATCTGATTTAAGCTAGGTTTTTAATTTCTTGTATAGAGAGAAAATGATTGTTAGTTCCTGAGCTATACTCAAAATTTTCTTTTACCTTTTTACCTTTTTTATTTATTTTTTTTTGAAACTCTTTAATTTTTTTATCAATATCTACGTCTGATGAAAAAATAATAAAAAAATTATCAAATTCTAATGTGTGACTGCTAGATTCCTTTGGGCACATTTGCTCATGAATTTTTTCACCTGGCCTAATACCAATTAATTTTATTTTTGCTTTTGGATTCATTGCCTTGGCTAAATCTACAATTTTAATAGATGGAATTTTTGGGACGAAAATCTCTCCACCATTCATTTTCTCAAAACAAGATATTACAAAATTGACACTTTTTTCTAGCGATAACCAGAATCGTGTCATATCAGTGCTTGTTATCGGAAGATAGGTTTCTCTTTTATTAATAAGATCTTTAAAAATTGGCACAACAGATCCTCTTGAACCGATAACATTTCCATACCTAACAACAGAGAAATTATTTTTTGTAATTCCAACAATATTATTAGCGGCAATAAATATTTTATCTGATGCCAATTTAGTTGCCCCATATAGATTTATAGGATTAGCAGCCTTATCTGTTGATAGAGCAATCGTTTTTTTTACGTTGGTTGCGATAGCTGCATTAATTACATTCTCAGCTCCATGAATATTAGTTTTTACAAATTCCATAGGATTATATTCAGCTGCTGGCACCTGTTTCAATGCAGCTGCGTGAATAACATAATCAACATCTCGCATCGCGATTTTTAATCTTTCTAAATCTCTAATGTCTCCAAGCAAATACCTCATGAAAGGAAATTTTGAATTTGGAAATTTTCTTGCCATTATATCTTGCTTATATTCATCTCTTGAATAAATTATTAATTTATTTGGCTTGTATTTTTTGGAAAAAATTTCTACAAATTTATTCCCAAATGAACCGGTGCCCCCTGTAATAAATATTGTCTTTCCATCAAACATATTTGTGTTATTTTTTTTGTTCATTATTTGAACATTAAAGTAAAACTAACTCAAAAACAATAAAATTAATTAGTAATTACTCAATGATATTTTTATTTTTTAATAGCCTGTATATTTTTAATGTTTCCTTTAAATTTACTTTAATAATTTTTGATATTTTTAAAATATCATTTTTTCCATCAGCATATTGTATAAAATTCATGTAGTTTCTTACTCTTTGATTGGTTTGTTTAGTAGATAAATGAGGGTACAAATTTCTTTTGCTCATTTGAGGTTCGCATAAAATTTTTACTTTTGGAATTGTAAGATTTAAAAGCATATTGATAGAAACTTTCAAAACTCTTATACCTCCTGCTAATCCTTTAATTGATACTAAATTGAAATTATCCAATGAAGTATGATATTCGGAATATTTTCCGTACATTGATCTAAAAATTGAAGCAATTGGTAAATCTATTCCAGGCGAATTGTATTGTCTTTCATCAGATCCTCTTTCTAGAAATGAGTACTTTTTATATTTTAAATTTAATTTTTTAAAAGCTTTTATTGCAGCTAAGTCAGATATTGAATTTTCAAATTTAGATGGCATAAATGAATATGTCCTGTCGTCACCAAGACAGCTAAGGTTATATCCTCCAATCACGTTTTCTTTGAGATGCTTTAGATTTTTTTGTAAGTAGGTAATTGAACCAATAGTTTCTGGAATAAAAATAAATCTTAAAGTTTTTTTTAATTTTTTCTTTTTAAAATAATTAATTAAGCTCATTGAAACTATTGGTCCAGATAATTCATTGTTTGCCATAGACGGATGGCATATATATGTTGAGAGTAAAAGTTCTTGCTTGCTTTTTCCAGGTAAAATTACTTCTCCATAAGTAAGTTTTCCTTTTTTTTTGAAATTTGATTTTATTACTATTTTAAAAATATCTTTATTTTTATAATTTTTTATTATTGATAATTTTTGTTTGTGTGTCACACAAAATCCCCAAGTTTTTTTATAATAAGAGGTTAAATATGGAATGGCGTTTGCTTGTCTGGGAAGAGAATGCAGATGAGAAATTAGTTCTAATTTTGAAACATTTTTGTTAATTGGCATTGAGTAACCAACTAAATGTAAATTATTTAATTTAAAGTTTATAATTTTTTTACCATTATAATCTTTGACATATGCATCTTTTACATTCCACTCTGATGGTATCTTCCAATCAAATACTTTTGTTCCAGACTTTACTTCAATTATTTTAAGTTCTGGAATTTTATTTTTAATTAGCTTTAAAGTTTTTCTTACACCGTTGCCTGTTATACTCCTGCATATTGGAAATAATTTATCTTTAGCTAGATAGTAAAATGATTTCAACGACATTAAAAATTATTAATTAATAATTATTTCTCTTTTTCTAGTTCAGTCTTTAATTCATCGTATTCTCTCATCTTTAATTTCATAAAGTTTAGTGTCAACTTAGCTTTATGTGAAATTCCTTTCGGAGTGAGAACATAAATATAATTAATTTTTTTAGGATTTTTTTTAAAATTATTAATTTTTATCAATCCTTTTTGTTTAAGAGCTTTTAAGCAATAGTTCAATTTACCTAAACTGAAACCCAAATCATTAGCAAGTTTTCTTTGAGAAGCATCTGGATTATGCTTAATTTTTCTCAAAACATTTAATACTTCTTGTTCTTCATTCATATTAATCAAAAATAAAATTATTAAAGTTTATCATAAATTGTTCAAAATTTGAACATAACAGATTTACTTCCTATGTCTATGTGATATAAATCCATTAAATTAGTTGATTTTTAACAGCTTTCGAAAAATTGAGCAAAAAATATAGAACTAAAATATTTAAACAATAAAAATTTTTCAAATTGATTATGAATAAAAAGAAAGTATCAATTATAGGTGGCGGTTTCTCAGGCTGCGCCAGCGCTCTTCTATTAAAAAAATTTGGATATGACGTTACATTGTTAGAGAAAGGAGAAAAGCTTGGTGGCACTAATTCTGATATTATAAGCAATAAAGAGACTTATTTTAATGGTCCGCATTATTTTAATCCGAATTCACTTTGGGCTAAAGAAATGATGCAATACGAAGAATTAAAAAAAGAATTTTATTTTTTTGAGAATTATAAGATAGATAAATCAAAAGAATTTAATTTCCATGGTTCATATACCGATATATTTGGAAATGTTGAAACTAGTAATTTTTTTGCTCATCCGATTACTTCTAGAAAATTTCAAAAAATATATAAATTTGATAAAGAAAATACTTTAGGTGAAAGAATTAATTCTTATCAAAAAAATACTTCTTCTTCATTAAAAAAGTGGCTAAAAAAATATTCTATTAATTACGAAAGATTGCACTCAAACTGTGCTTATCTATTAAATATAGGAAGAGTTTGTTTTAATAAAAATTTAGATTATTTAGTTAAATTAAAGAAAGATGATTTACATGCTGATAGTATTTTGGGAGTTCCAAAGAAAAAAAGCAAGTTGAATGAAGAATTTTTTATTTCAAAAAGAGGAAATAATTATTTTTACAAAAAGTTATACTCAGTCTTAAATAAACAAATTAAAATTATTTTTAATTCTAAGGTTAAAATTAAATCTAACGGCAAAGGAAAAATAGAAATTTTAAACGGAGAAAAAAAAATTAATTCGGATTACATAGTTTGGGCTGCAAATCCAGTTTATCCGCTTAAAGAACTTGGTTATGGTTTATTAGACAACCCTGTGGTGAAAGTGAAGATATATTTTGCTGATATTGAAACACCAAATAATTCAGGTTTTGAAAATTTTTATATTCAGGTTTTTTCTCTAAAAAGCAATATCTTTAGAATTTATTTTTATAAAATTAACAAAAAATATAAAATTTCAATTGAAACTTTCTATGATAATAAAAATGATGGTCTAAATGAAAGACATTTAAAGGAAATTTTATCAAATTTTAAATTTAAATTTAAATTGAAAGGTAAATTTTTGAATAAAAAAGAAGTAAGGCACTACTTGATGACTTGTAAAGATTTTAATACCTTTAAAAAATTTGATAATGATTTTAAAAATTCAAATTTTATTAGTGGCGGCTGGCATTTGTTAGGAAGAGAAAGAAAAATTGATTATATAATGAAACACTTTAATTTATAAAATATGAAACAAGGATACAAATTATATAAAAAAGCTAAAAAAGTTATTCTTGGTGGAAACATGCTTCTTTCCAAAAGACCAGAAATGACTTTGCCAGGTGTAGACTGGCCAAACTACTTTTCTCAAGCAAAAAAAAATACTGTATGGGACTTGGACGGGAAAAAATATATCGACATGATGATGTTTGTTGGTCAAAATATTTTAGGATATGCCAATCAAGAAGTAGATAATTATGTTTCAAATTTTTCTAGAAAAGGAAACATTACCTCACTAAATTGTCCTGAGGAAGTTCGGTTAGCAGAAGAGTTGATAAGTTTGCATCCTTGGTCTGGAATGGCAAAATTTGCAAGGTCAGGTGGTGAAGCAAATGCGATTTCTATTAGAATTGCAAGAGCAGCAACAAAAAGAGATCATATCGCAATATGTGGTTATCATGGTTGGCATGACTGGTATTTATCTGTAAATCTTAAAGATAAAAATAAATTATCAAATCATTTGCTTCCAGGTCTAAAACCCAAAGGTGTTCCAAAAAAACTAGCTGGTATCACGCATCCTTTTAGATATGGAGATTTTAATGAACTAGTTAAAATTTCAAAAAAATATAATTTAGCCGCGATAAAGATGGAAGTGGGCAGAGGTTCTTTGCCTGATAAGATTTTTTTAAAAAAAGTCAGAAAACTTGCTACAAAAAAGAAAATAGTTTTAATTTTTGATGAGTGTACATCAGGATTTAGAAGAAATCTTGGTGGCATGCATATGACACAAAAAGTATATCCCGATTTATGTATGTTTGGCAAAGCACTTGGTAATGGTTACGCAATTACAGCTGTTATTGGCAGAAAAAAATTTATGAAAAAAGCTGAGGATAGCTTTATTAGTAGTACTTTCTGGACTGAAAGAGTTGGTTTTTTAGCTGGTTTAAAGACGATAGAAGTAATGAAAAAGGAAAAAAGTTGGAAAAAAATTATTGAACTTGGAAAATTTTTAAATCTAAAGTGGTTAGATTTATCAAAAAAATATAATCTAAAAATTAATATAAGTGGTATTGAGTCAATCACCTCATTTAATTTTACTTCTAAGAATAATCTAAAATATAAAACTTATATAAGCCAAGAAATGCTTAAAAAGGGTTTTTTAGCTAGTAATACAGTTTTTTTATCTACCACGTACACTAAAGATACAATAAAAAAATATATCAAAAATTTAGAACCGATTTTTAAAAATATAAGTAAATTTGAAAAAAATAGCAAAATAAAATTTTTAAAAGGTCCTGTTTGTCATACCACATTTAGGAGACTTAACGATTAAGAAGCTTAACTATGAAAATACCTTACGGAAAACAATTTATTGACAGAAACGACATATCAAATGTTGCAAACGCTCTAAAAAAAGATTTGATTACACAAGGACCATTAATTGACAAATTTGAGAAAAAAATTTGTAAAATTGTTAAATCAAAATATGCTGTTGCTTTAAGTAGCTGTTCTGCCGGCCTACACTTAGCTCTTGCTGCAATTAAAAAAAACAACAAAAAGAGAGAGATAATTACATCACCTATTTCTTTTGTATCTACAACTAATGCAATAATACATAATAAGTTTAAGCCTGTATTTATGGATATTAAAAAAGAAACGCTAAATTTAGACGTAAATAATTTAAATAATTATCTTAAGAAAAATAAAAAAGTTAATGCGATTTTACCGGTTCATCTTGGTGGTTGCCCCGTTGACTCAAAAGAACTTTATTTATTAGCTAAAAAAAAAAATATATTTGTAATTGAAGATGCCGCTCATTCTTTTGGCGCTAAATATGAAGATGGAAGTCTAGTTGGTAGTTGTAAATTTTCAGATATTACTGTTTTTTCATTTCACCCTGTAAAAACAATCACTACTGGCGAAGGTGGAATTATTACAACTAATTCAAAAGAAATTTACAACAAATTACTTAACCTTAGAAGCCACGGTATAGAAAAAAATTCTAAATTATGGAAAAATAAAAAATTTGGTTTTACAAATGGAAAGAAGAATCCATGGTACTACGAAATGCAGAACTTGGGATTCAACTATAGAATAACTGATATTCAATGTGCGCTAGGGTTATCACAACTAAAAAAGCTTAAAAAAATAATTAATAAAAGAATTAAAATTGCAAAAATTTATGATGAAAATTTCAAAGATTTAGAAAATATTTTTTTACCACAATTCAAAAACAGAAATATAAGCTCAAATCACTTGTATGTTTTAAATTTAGATTTTAAACGAATAAAAATTAATAGAAGAGATTTTATGAGAATTTTATTAAAAAAAGGAATAATAACACAGGTTCATTACATTCCTATACATTTACATCCATATTTTAAAAACAAGCCAATAAAAAAACTAAATCTAGAAAATGCAATGAGATACTATAATCAAGCTTTAAGTATACCTATATTTTATAATCTCTCTAATTCAGATCAAAAAAAAATTATCAATATAATAAAAAAAACACTTAGAAGATAAAATCTTTAAAATGATAGCTATATCTCAACCAACTTTTTTCCCATGGATTGGTTATTTTGACATTATTGATCAGGTTGATAAATTTGTAATACTCGACGATGTTGATTTTAGCAAACAGAGTTGGCATCAAAGAAATAAATTTAAAACTACTAATGATTTAAAATGGTTTACTGTCCCAGTTAAGTCATTATCTAATCAAAAACTAAATAAAGTAGAGATCGTAAATCCTGAGAGATTATCGATTAAATTTAAAAAATTTATTGAAACAAATTACATAAAATCTAACTTTTATAAATCATATTCAGATGATATTTTTGAAATTTTTAGTAGATCGGCCGTAGAAAACGGTTTGGTTAATTTAAATATTAATATAATTAATTTTTTTCTGAAAATATTAAAAATAGAAACTGAAATAAAATTAGCATCTGAATTAAATATCAAAAAAAAAAGGAGTGAAAAAATTATTGAAATTTGTAAATTATTTAATGATCAAGAATATCTCTCAAGTTCTGGAGCCAAAATTTATCTTGAGGAAGATAAAAATGTTTTTATTGATAAAAAAATTAATGTTTTTTTACACAATTATAATCATCCAATTTATAGACAACTTTACCCACCTTTTAAATCATACGCATGTATTCTTGACCTAGTTTTTAATGAAGGTGAGAATTCCTTAAAAATAATTAGAAATGGAAGAAATAAAAACTTTACTTTATATTAACGAAACTTGACCATATTTTTTTTTAAAGCCTCGCCTACTCTGAGATCTCTTTTAGAATTTTTTCCAATTACTTTATCGTAAAATTTAGGCTCAAGACCATATCCTGGTCTTATAACTTTAATATTTTCAGAGGAAAATTTTTGATTTTTTTTTATATTTTTTGAGACATATATTGATCTTCTGTAATTTTTGTAAACTTTTTCTTCTTCTGAGATATGTGTTTTTGGCCTTCCCCTTGCTAACCATGAATTATTTAGTTCAAATACTAAATTTTTCATTTCAATTACATCTGAAGAAAAATTTGAGTCTAAAGTTTTTTCTTTTGAATTTAGCATAAAATGTTTTTCCAAAACACATGCGCCATAATTTATTGAAGACAAGGCTACTCCAATTCCTTTTGAGTGGTCGGAATATCCAACCAAACATTTAAATTTTTTTCTTAAAAATTCAATAGTTTTAAGATTTATATTTTTATAATCTGCAGGATACTGGGTAACACAGTGTAAAATTACAAATTTTTTACAATTATTTTTTCTTAAAAACTCAATTAAATTTTCTATTTCTTTTAAAGACAATGTTCCTGTCGAAATTATTATTGGTTTTTTTGTTTCACATATTTTTTTTAATAGCGGAAAATGCAGGCTTTCTAATGACGCAACCTTATACATGGGGACTTTTAATTTTTCTAAAAATTTTAGAGATGTTTCATCAAAAACTGAACTAAAATAAATTAAACCAAGTTTTTTTGCCTTATCAAATATTTTTTTATGCCATAAAAATGGAAGTTGAGCTTCTTTATAAATACTATACAGCGATCTATTATTCCATGACTTTGTTTTAAATTTATTTTTAATCAAAAATTCTTTTTTATTTAAATTTAACGTCATCTCATTTAAATCGAAAGTTTGAAATTTTACAGCATCAACACCAATTTTTTTTGCCTCTTCCATTAATTTAAAAGTTTTTTTAAGTGAATTTTTATGATTTGCAGAGATTTCAGCTATTATAAATGGTTTATCTCTTTCAGAGATAAATTTATTTTTTATTTTAATTCTCATTTTTTTTTAACACAAATTGTGTATTCAAATGGTATAGTCCCTTTTTTTAACTGATAATCAGTTTTAAGTATTACGTATCTGGATAAATTTTGAACACAAAATTTAAATATTTTATCAGGATAAGAGTAAAATAATGTTTTGTCTTCAAAATCTACGTACTTACTTAAGCTATTAAATATAATCCCTTTTCTACAAGCCTTAAACATTTTTGTAAGAATTTTCAGCATATCGGCCTGAGATCCTTTGTGTTTATCGTTAAATGTTCCAGATAAAACAACCCAATCATACTTTTTTTTAATCTTTTGACGAGATATATCAAATTTTAAAAATTCTGAATTTTTGTCCTTGTAAAATTTTTTTTTTGATATTTTAATAAATTCCTCATAAAAATCTATTCCAGTATAATTACATTTTAATTTTTTTTTTCTTAAATAAAAAAGAAAATTTCCAAGTCCGCTTCCTACATCTAAAACGGAATCTTCAGAATTAAGATTTGCGCAACTTACTAGATATTTAAATCTCATCTGTTGTTGCTTAGAAGTTCGGGCTTTTACTGATGCAGGATTATCTCCAAATTTTAGGTATAAGTTTTTATAAATATTATAAACTTTATTTTTCATTTTTAAAAAGTGAACAAATGTTATTAATATATTTTACATCAGTCCCTGGTTTAACAAAAAAGTTTAAGATTGATTTATCCATGATATTGGCTACTTTTAAAATTGAATTAGATTGGAATTTATTAATTGCTGAATAATGCTTTGTCATTATTATACCTTTTTGGTTCGCTTTATTAATTAATCGCTCCCTATTGTTTTTATAAATTATTGGATATCTCCAATACACGTCCTCTTTTCTAAATTTGGGTTTAATAATATTTTTAGATGCAAGTTGTAAAAAAAAAATTTTTGCATTTTTTTTTCTATTTTCTATGTTTTCTTCTAGTTTATTAAATTTATCTTGAAAACTTTTTTTATTAAATTTAAATTCAAAAAATTCTGGATTTTTTTTAAAAAAATTCTTAATAAATAAAAATTTTTTTTTATTCTTAATCATTAATGCTCCACCTTTCTCCGACAAAATTTTATCGTAACCAAAACTTACTATTGAAGCATCTCCAAATGCTCCATAATATTTTTTATTAAGTTTCCCACCGAAGTTTAAACATGCATCTTCTATTAAAAAAATTTTTTTTTTTTTACATATTGTAACTAAAGAATTTATGTCAGCGGCTATTCCAAAGCAGTGAACTCCAATAATTGCTAATGTTTTTTTGGAGATCTTTTTTTTCAAATCTTTGATACACATGTTGAAAAACTTTAGTTCCATATCAACAAATACTGGCTTTAAACAAAGAAAGTTAACTGCAAACATTACTGATGGACAAACTACTGAGGGAATTATTACCTCATCCTTGTTACTATCTTTAGTCAATGATTTTAATATAGCTATGAGCGCTGAGGTGCCTGAGCTAGATCTTGTTATGTAAAAATCTTGAAAATATTGACTTAAATTTTTTTCTATTAAGTTATTATGCACAAAATTATTTTGTTTTTTTTTTTAATTTTTTTGCTAGTTTAATTAACTTTTCGTCTTTTTTTAAAATTTCTGATACGATTTCTAATGTTTTTTTTGGATTACTCTCAAAGGAAAGCCTAAGTAAATCCATCCAATTCTTATTATTTTTGCTTCTAGTTTTTTCTATGTCTGAAAAAATTTTTTTTATACTTTTATCCATATTTATCTTTTAATTTGTGCTTTAAACAATAATTCAGTAAGTTTCCAATCTTCAATATAATCTACATCTATAGCTCTTTCTTTGGGCAAAACGAAACCTATAAAATTATTCTCTAAATTAATTTTAGTTTTTTTCAAGAAAGAAATAGGAAAAACTGCAAATGCGCCAGCATCATGGTATTTTTGAGAAAATTTTTGAGAATTCTCTAAAAGTTTTTTTGGATATACAGGCTTTAACTTTCCATTGTTATTAAGTGAAAAAGCCCACTCAATAGGAGAATCGTATTTAGTTACACTTAATAAAATTTTATTTTTTTTAACTTTTTTTGAAGCTTTTATTAAATCCTCTTTTTTAAGCAAAGGAGTGCAGCTTGAAATTGTCCATACTTCATCAAAGTTATATCTTAATTTTAAATATCTATTATATACAAACCTTAAAACATCGACTGTAGGAATTCTATCTTTAGATAGTTTTTTTGGGCGTAAAAAGTCAGTTTTAAAACCAAGCTTTTCAACAATTTTCATTACCTTTCTGCTCTCAGTAGAAACATGAATTTTTTCAAATAAATTACTTTTTTTTGCATTTTTTAAAATATAGCTAATTACTGGCTTACCAAAAAATTTTTTTATATTTTTTTCTTTAATTCTTTTTGAGTATCCTTTAGCAGGAATTATTAGAAGTCTTTTTTTCTTTTGAGCTACCATTTTCTTGGGTCCATATTTTTTAATTTAAAAAAAGTTTTAATTTTTTTAATTTTTTTTAAATCTATTTTTTTCCTTTTTTTATATGCCATTATTTGATTAAGTTCATGAATATCTTTTACACCGTAAACAATATAATCAATATTTTTGTTTGAGTAAGCATAATCTAGGCAAAGATTAACCGGATTGATATTATCAAGTTTAATATAATTAATATATTTTTTAAATGAGGAATTTAATAAATTATTTACAGTTTTAATTTTTTTACTAGTTAATAATCCTTGACAAAATATTGATCTTGCAAAAAATAAGTTTTTATTTTTTTTTAATTTTTTAAAATCATTATTCATTAAATTATACGGAAACTGAAGTGCTGCATTAGGAAATTTTTTTAATATTCTTTTTGCTTTATTTAAATCATAAACAGAAAAACCAAAGTGCTTTATTTTAAATTTCTTTTTAAGCAATGTAATTGCTTCTTGTTCATTTTTAATCATTTCAAAATCTCCTTGGTGATGCATTAGAATACAGAATAATTTTTTTACTTTTAATTTTTTATAAGATCTTTTAATTGACACTGAAATTTGTTTTAAAAAGTCTTTATTTTTTTTTAACTTAGGGATTTTTGTAATAATATTTACTTTATTATATAGCTTGTATTTTTTAATAAATGTTCCTAAAATTTTTTCACTATTGTAATCTGGTGCTGTATCAAAAAATTTTACTCCATTAATATAAGCTTTATATAGTAAAGGCATCAATTGATTTGCGCTTTTTTTTTTTGAGAAGTTTGAAATACCGTAATAATCCAAACCAAATTGAGCTGTACCTAATACTTGTTTTTTAATCATTATCAGTTAATATATTGTTCAATATTTGAACATTAGGTTTATTTATATAATAAATTGATAAAATTAAAAACGTTTTTTGCAATGACAAAAGGTAAATAATGGTTGAATCTAAAAAAATTTTAACAGTTATAGACAGGAAATTAAAAAAAATGGATAGAATTTGTAAAATTAATAAAATGCTTAAACTTGCGAATATAAGAATAACTTCAAAATTAATGATAGCTTAATTATGAAAAATAAAGTTTTACTTATTGGCACAGGTTCAATTGCTAGACGGCATCTTAAAAACATTTTAAAAATTGATAAAACATCTAAAATATCAGTTTATTCAAAAGATGAAATGAGAGCCAGAAAATTTGTAAAAGAATTTAAATATAAAATTAATGTAATAAAAAATCTTTTCAAAAAAAATAATTTTTCTCATATTGTAATTGCTTCCAGCACGAATACACATAATAAGTATCTTAAATTATTTGCAGATAAATCAAAAAATATTTACTGTGAAAAACCTATTCCTTATGACAAAGACTTTAATTTCATAAATACTAAAAAATTTTTGAAGAGTTATAACTCTCAAATAAAAATTGGATATCAATTAAGACACAATCCTGCAATTAAGTTTATTAAAAAAGAATTAAAAAAAAGAGTAAATAAAAAATTATTTTTAATAAAATTGTTTTGTGGTCAAAATTTAAAGGATTGGAGAAAAAATTCAAATTATAAAAAACTTTTTTCTGCAGGAAACAAAAATTATGGTTCAGTATATTGGGAACTATCTCATGAAATTGATTTAGTGAACTATATTATTGGAAGACCAAACTTAGTATATTCTAATCATAAAAATACAAATAACCTTAAAATTGAAGTCAATGATTTATCGAACACGATACTTAATTTCAAAAATAAATCCATTTCGTGTTCAATTTCTCTGGAGATGATTTCTCCAATACTTTATAGAAAACTAATAATAGTTACGTTATCTAATTATTATGAATTAGATCTTGTTAAAAATATTGTCATAAAAAAAAATAAAAAAAAAACACAATCTTTTAAATTCAAATCAGATAGAAATAAAATGTTTGAAGATTATATGAGCAACTTTTTAAGTAATAAAAAGTATTCAGCATCATTTCCATTTTCAAACTTACAAGATGGCATAAACACAACCAAAATTATAAAAGCTATGGAAAGCTCAAATAAATTTGGTCAAATAATAAAAATATGAGTAAAATTATTATACATATTGGAGCAAGAAAAAATTCTAAGGGCTTAAAGAATAAAAATATTAGAGAACTTCTGGGGAAACCACTAATACAACATACAATTGAGCATGCAAAAAAAATAAAAAAGGTTCATAAAATTGTAGTTAGCTCAGACTCGAAAAAAATTTTGGATATCTCAAAAAAACTTAAAGTTGATATTCAAATTTTAAGACCAGATAATCTTTCTAGTTCTAACTCCTCTAAATTCTCAGTTTGGAAGCATTCTTTGAAATTTCTTATGAAAAAAAAATTAATGAGTAAAAACGATCTTTTTTTAGATTTAGATTGTACTTGCCCAGTCAGAGATATTTCAGACATAAAACAAATGGTAAAAAAATTTCTAAAATTAAAAAAAAATAATAAATTATTCGATGGTTTATTTTCAATCACTCCAGCTAGAAAAAATCCTTATTTCAATCTTGTTGAATATAATCGGGATAATTTTCTTACTTTATCTAAAAATGCAAAAAATACTATTTTTACTCGTCAAAAATGCCCTAGAGTTTACGAACATGTAGCAAGTATTTATTGTTTAAAACCAAGTTTTATTCTTAATAAGAAATCTTTTATGAAAGGAAAACTTCTCGGACATGAAATTAAACAATTCACTGGGTGGGACATTGATAACAAGTTTGACTTTGAAATGGTAAAATATATTTTAAAGATAAATAATAAAAAATGAATAATTTTATAAATAAAAGAATTTTATTAGTAGGTGCTTCTGGTGTTTTAGGGTCTGAATATGCAAAATTTTTTCACGATAATAAAGCAAGATTAATTGTTTCTGACATAAAATCACAAAAATTTAACAAACTCTTAAATAAAATTAAAAGAGCTAAACATCTTAATTGTGATTTACTTTATGAAAAAGAAATCATTAAAATGGTCAAAAGAGCTGCAAATTTTTATGGTGGCTTAGACGGTGTAATAATAAATGCTGCTGCTACCCAAGAAAGTTTTGTAAATTACAAAAAAGATAATTTCCCTCCATTTGAAAAGTACCCGCTTGAGCTTTGGGAAAAAAGTATAAAGATAAATCTTACTGCTGGATTTTTGATAGCTAGAGAGTCAATTAAATATTTAAAAAAAAGTAAAGGTAGTTTGGTTTTCGTATCTAGTACTTATGGATTAGTAGGTCCAGATCATAAAATTTATAAAAATGAAAAATTTAAATCAATACCCGCGTACTCAACTAGTAAAGCTGGACTAATTGGTTTAGCTCGATGGTTAGCAACATGGTTAGGTCATAACTCTGTCAGGGTAAATGTCCTCACACCTGGTGGCGTATTTAATAATCACTCTAAAAGTTTTAATAAAAAATATTCTGAAAGAACCCCGCTCAATAGAATGGCAAAGTCGAAAGAAATGAATGGAATTCTTGGATATCTAATGAGTGATGATTCTTCCTACGCCACTGGTCAAAACTTTATTATTGATGGCGGCTATACAGCCAAATAAAAAATGAATGCAAAATTAAAAATTGGCAACAGGATAATAGGGGAAAAACATGATCCTTTGATTATTGCGGAAATTGGTATCAATCACAACGGCTCTTTAGATGAAGCAATTTCTATAGCGGAGTCTGCAATTAAAGCTGGTGCTGAGGTTATAAAACATCAAACACATATTATTGAAGATGAAATGATACCCTATGCAAAAAAAATAAAACCTGGGAATTCCAATAAGTCTATCTATGAAATAATTACAAAGTGTGCGTTAAATGAAAAAGATGAACAGAAATTAATGAAACATATTACTAATTTAAAAAAAATTTTTATTAGTACTCCATTTTCACGCGCTGCAGCTAATAGACTTCAAAAATTTAATGTACCAGCTTTTAAAATAGGCTCTGGTGAGTGCAATAATTATCCTTTAATAGAACATATTGCTAAATTCAAAAAACCTATAATCTTAAGTACGGGAATGAATTCTATAGAACAAATAAAACCTGCAGTGAAAATATTGAGAAAAAATAAAGTGAAATATGCTCTATTACATTGCACAAATATTTACCCTACACCTCCAGAGCTTGTGAGACTAAATTGTTTAAGTGAATTAAAAAGAAATTTTAAAGACGCAGTAATTGGTCTATCTGATCATACTAACTCTAATTTTTCTAGTTATGGGGCGCTAGCTTTAGGAGCTTCAATAATAGAAAAACACTTTGTAGATAATAAATCCAAAAAAGGACCGGATATACCATGCTCAATGGATCAAGAAGATTTAAAAAAATTAATTGAAGGTAGTAAAATTATATCTTTGGCAAGAAGACCAGGTAAAAAGGAGGGTCTTAGAGAGGAGACTAAAACGATTAATTTTGCATTTGCATCAGTGGTTTCAATAAAAGATATATTTCCTGGAGAAAAACTTAATAAACAAAACATTTGGGTAAAAAGACCAGGTTTGGGTGACTTTTTAGCAAAAGACTTCCAAAGATTAATTGGTAAAAAAGTAAAATCTAAAATTAAAAAAGATGAATTTATAAAAAAAATTCACCTAAAGTAATATGAAAAAAAAAATTTTATTTGTTACAGGAACACGTGCAGATTTTGGAAAACTTAAATCAATTATTAAACTAGTTAAATCAAACAATAAATTTAATGTATATATTGCAATTACTGGGATGCATTTATTAAAAGAATATGGAAACACATATATCGAAGTAGAAAAAAATTTCAAAAAAAATATCTTTAAATTTAAAAATCAATCAATTGAAAATAATTTGGAAATTATTCTACAAAACACCGTCCAAAAATTTTCAAAATTAGTTAAAAAAATTAAACCAGATCTAATTGTTCTGCATGGAGATAGAGTAGAGTCTTTGGCTTGTGCTTTAGTAGGTTCTTTAAATCACATTCGGACCGCTCACATTGAAGGGGGAGAAGTATCTGGAAATATCGATGATACTATAAGGCACGCTGTAACAAAGCTATGCCATTTTCACTTTGTTGGAAATAAGACTGCTAGGCTTAGGGTAATTAGTATGGGAGAAAAAGCAAGCTGTGTTTTTCAAATAGGGTCAGCCGATATTGATATAATGCTTTCAAAAAATTTAAAATCCATAAATTCAGTAAAAAAATATTACGAAATTTCTTTTAAAAATTATGCCATATTATTATGGCATCCAGTCACCTCAGAATTAAACAAATTAAGAAGCAATACAAATAAATTGATTGACTTTGTAAATAGTTCACCAGAAAACTTTATAGTAATCAATTCAAATAATGATCCTGGTACTAAAATTATCTTAAATTGCTATAAGAAAAATTTAAATAAAAAGAAAAATAAATTGTTTAAAAGTATAAGATTTGAAAATTTTCTAACTTTGCTTAAAAATGCAAAATATATCCTAGGGAATTCAAGCACAGGAATATATGAAGCACCTATATTTGGTGTCCCGGCCATAAACATTGGATCTAGGCAATATAAAAGAAGTAATATTAGAGCTATTAAAAATTTAGAAATTGATGATTTAAATAATTTGAGCATCAACTATTTTATTGACCGCTACAAAAAAACAAAAAGAAAAATTTATGGCAATGGAAAGACAGCAGAAAAATTTGTTGAAGTAATCAAAAGAAAATCTTTTTGGAGAATTTCTACACAAAAAAATTTTTCAGATATTTTAAGAAAATCGAAAAATGTAAAGAGATGAAATCTATTTCGTTTTTCACCAATTTAAAGAATTTTTTTTTTAAGTTAAAAAAAATATTTAATAGTAAGATTTTGTTTTCAAGAATTAAAAAAGCGGATATTTTGTTTTGGGGTACTCCTGGATATATTAATGTTTTAAATGAAAATAAATATAAATTAATAAATCCTAACAAAGCAAATGCTATTAAAGTCTGGGGAGAAAATTATCATTTTTTAATTTTACTTAAATGTTTATTGAAACTGAAGTTTTCATTTATAGATTATACAAATGAATTTATAAAAGTTGCTGAACCAAAAATAATAATTTCTTTTTTGGATAATTATAGATCTTTTTATCTTTTAAAAAAGTCAGTGAATCAGAAAAAAATTTTATTACAAAATGCTTTTAGATCTGGTGAGAATAACGCTTTTAAATTAAATCAGTCTTATAAGCAATATAAAGTTGATTATCTTTTTTGTCATAATATTGAAATTAAAAAAAAATATGAAGAGTTGCTAGGGTCGAAAGTTTTTTGTACTGGTTCTTTTTTATCAAATAATTGCCCCATAATTAAATCTAAAAAAAAATATGATATTTTATATATATCCACTTTTAGAAAAGTAGACAAAGACAATCTAATAAGAAATGGTAAAATAACCTTAAATGATTATTTAGATGCGGAAAAAAACTTAGTAAAAAATATTTATGAATTTTCAAAAAAATATAAAAAAAAACTATCAATTTTATGTACAATTAAAGTTGATTTAAAATCACATGAAAAAGAATTTTTTTATAAAATATTAGGGAAAAATAAAAACTGGGAATTTATAGATAGAAAACCTGGAGATTATAAATCTGGTTATAAAATTTTAGATCAGGCAAATGTTGTTACGGGAATCGATTCTACGTTGCTTTATGAGTCATTTGGCAGAGGTAATAAAACTATTTTTTTCGATATAAGGCCTTCTAACAAAAACTTGGATGCCACAAGGCACTTTGCTTGGCCAAAAAAGTTTCCTAAGTCAGGCCCCTTTTGGATTTCTAGTAATAAATTCAACAAAATAGAAAATATTTTAAAAAAAAATATTAATCTAAATAATAATAAATGGAAAAAAATTAAGAAAAAATACGCAGATAGTCTGATGCAATACGATAAAAATAATAAAACTTTTTATAGAGTGGTAAAAAATTGTTTGAAAGTTTAATTTAATTTTTTTTATAAAATTTTAAAAAATCTTTATTATGTCTACCTAGTGGTTTTTCATTTAGATAAAATAGATTTTGATCGTTACCCTCATCATGAAAATATTCCCAATTTCTTTGAAAATTTTTTTGTAAAAATCTAGCATTTGCAGTTCTTCCGTCGATTAAAATAATTGTACCAGGGCATAAAAAATGCTCAAATTTTAAAATATCACAACTCATTGGCATTAAATCAGGATGATTTGTAGAAAAACCGTTTATTTTTTTTTTTACAGTAAAGGGACTTGGACCATCTAAATATATGAAGTCAGGGTTACAAGCTGGTAAAGATTTATATTGAGATGCAAACTTTCTATTAAAAATAGTCATGTTGCATTCAGAAAAATGAAAAAAAGTATTTTCTTTCTTACCAAAAAAATTCTTATTTCTTATTTTTGAAATTTTAAGGTACCTCTTATTGTTGTCTATTACAAATAATTCAAATTTATTTTTTTTTCTCATTTGTAAAGTTTGTTTCGAATATTTTTTTTTATTAATATTTAATGCATGTTTAATTACTAAAGAAGACCACCCAGTTCCAAATTCTAAAACAGTAAGTCTTTTATTTAAAATAATATATTGGTGTAAAAGGAAAAGATCTTTATAATCTGGCTCAAACTCAGAAGTTTTAACATTAAGATATTTATATAATCCATGCTTTTTAAAATAATTTTTAAAAAAATTTTCACTTTTGTTTTTTTTTAGGAGTTTTAATAAATTTATTTTTTTTAAGCTTCATAGTTCTTGACCATTTCTGCAATAATATATACTTTATTTTTTACCTTAGAAGAAATAAAGTTTCAATTGATCAAAATAATGTCATATGATCAATATATTAAACTTCTAAAAAGGTCCTGAAGCAAAGCTTTATATGAAAGATTTAGATATTAGAATAAATAAAAAAGTTTTCATACCGACCGGAACTTCAGAAATTCTTATTGAAGCTGCCAAAAAAATTATTAAACCTAAAAAAAAAATATTAGATCTAGGATGTGGTAGTGGAATAGTTGGCATATCTATTGCCAAATACCTAAAAAGAAATACAAAAATATATTTCTCGGATATTTCTAAGCATGCTTGTAAAAATACCGAATTTAATTGCATAAAATTAAAAATTAAATACGAAGTAAAAAATGGTTCAATTTTAGATCCTTGGAAAGATCACAAATTTGATTTTATAATTTCTGATGTTGCGGCAGTAGCTGAAAAAGTATCTAAAATTTCTTCTTGGTATAAAAATTGTATTAATAATTCTGGTGAAGATGGCACAAAACATATCGTTAAATTATTAAATACGGTGAAAATGAACCTTAACAAAAACGGGATTTTTCTATTTCCTGTTATTTCTTTATCAAATGAAAAAAAAATATTAAAAACTTTAAGGAGAAATTTTATAAATTCTAAAATGATTAAGACTCAAACCTGGCCTATGCCCATAAAAATGTCAAAAAAAATTAATCAACTTAATAATCTTAAAAAAAAAGGCATTATATCTTTTGAAAATAAATTAGGCATATTAACTTTTAAAACTGATATATATATGGCTAGAAACATATGAAAAAAACAGAAAATTTAATCATAACCAGAATTGCAAAAATTTTAAAGGTTACAAAAAAAGATTTAATAAAAAAAAATGATTTTACAAAGTTAGCAGAATGGGACTCATTAAAACATTTGGAAATAATTACCGAATTAGATAAAGTTTTGGGTAAAAAAATTAAAAAAGTAAAAAATCCTTCCCAAATTACAAACTTAAAGAAAATATTATCAATACTTAAAAAATAGTTATTAGACTCAATGCCTGTCCAAATTACATCTATTAAATCTCATTTCCCAGTTAAGATTGAAACTCTTAAATCAATTACTAAGAATAGCTCAAATAGAAAAAAGTTGATTTCAGCTACTGGAATTAATAAGAGGTATATTTCTTCAAAAAATGAAAATGTAATAACACTGTCCATAAAATCTGCACAAAAATTATTAAGTAAAAAAATTAAAAAACAAATAGGTTTTTTATTTTTTGTCTCTCAAACATCTCCTTACAAATTTCCATCTGTTTCTTGTATTTTACAAAATGAATTAAATTTGCCTAAAAATATTTTTGCAACAGATATAAATATGGGTTGTTCGGGATATATTCATGCTTTGAAACTCGCGAATTCTTTTATTTCAGCGAATAATAAAAAATATGGTCTAATAATTTGTTCTGATACTTATACAAAATATATAAGCAAAAATAATAAAAGTTGTCGTCCTATATTTTCAGATGCGTCTACTGCTACTCTTTTAAAGATAACAAAGAAAAATTCTCTTAAATCTTTTGAGTTTGGAGTGGACGGAAGGGGGTATAAAGATTTAGTTTTATCTGAAAATTCAAACAACATGTATATGAATGGAGCTAAAATAGCTATTTTTACTTTAAAAGAAATTCCAGTCTTCATAGAAAAATTTATGAAGAAAAATAAAATAAAAAAAAAAAACATTAAATATTTTGCCTTACATCAAGCAAGCAAATTTGTCTGTGAAAAAATTAGAAAAAAAATTGATTTAGATAAGAGATATTTTCTGAATAATTTTAATAAATTTGGTAATACAGTATCGTCATCGATACCTTTACTGTTGCAAGAGGCAATAGAGAAAAAAAAATTAAAAAAAAATGATACTATAATTGCTTGTGGTTTTGGAGTAGGTCTTTCATGGGGGGTTGTAGAAATTAAATGGTAAAAAAACCAATAGTTCTTTTCTTTGGAGGTAGCAGCGGGATAGTAAAAGCAATGATTAAATATTTTAATATGAAATATAAAATTGTTTCATTTTATAATAAGAACAAACCTTTAAAAATTAAAAATGTAGAATACAAAAAATTAGATTTTCAAAATGATAAAAAAATAACTTCTACTATAAAAAAACTGAGTTTAGAAAATTCAAAAATTATAATTATTAATTTTGCCTCTATTAAAGTTGATAAGATTTCAATGTTTGTAAATAAAACCGATATCGAAAAGACATTTAAAATTAATACTTTTTCTTTCTTAAAAATTATTCAACTTATTTTACCAAAAATGATGAAAAATAAATGGGGAAGAATTATCAATATCTCGTCTACTGGAGGTCTTGATGGTGATAAAGGAACTTTACTTTATTCATCAAGCAAAAACGCATCCCATAGTATGATGAAGACTATGTCAAAAGAATACGGTGCTTTTAATATAACTTTTAACACTTTAGCTTTAGGAAATTTCAATTACGGACTTTTTAAAAAACTAAACAAAAAACTAAGAAAAAAAATTCTCGATAAAATTCCATCAAAAAAAACAGGGGATGTAAAAAATATTTATAACGCAATTCAATTCCTTGTTGATTCAGACTACGTAAATGGCTCACTGATTAAAATTGATGGCGGATTCTAAATGAATGATAAATGAAATTAAATTTGAAAAAATTTTAAGTGAGGTAATTACTAAGGAAGATAAAATAATAGTTTTGTATAGCGGTATATGGTCTTTTATCAAAAAAATTAACTTCAATATTAACAATCCAAAAAAAATTCCTGAGGTGATATTAGATATTATCGAAAAAAAAATTGGTAAAGATAAAACTTTATTTTTACCCTCTTTTTCGGGAGAGTCTTTTTCCAAAAAAAAATATTTTTCAATAGATACAGATATTGACAAGAGAAACGGTTTTATACCTATAATTGCATTGAAAAGAAGATATTTTAGAACTAAACAACCTATACATAGTTACCTAGTTTTTGGAAACCTGAAAGAGGTTAGAAAATTAAAACTTGAGTCTTCATGGGGGAAAAAAAGTTTATTAGAATTTTTTTCAAAAAAAAATGCTCGTATATGTAATTTAGGCCTTCCTTGGAATAAGGGTTGTGCCTATCTTCATAGGTTTGAAGAAATTTATAATGTTCCATGGCGTTATCACAAAATTTTTTCAAAAAAAATAATCAAAAATAAAAAGATTATAGGAACTTGTAGAGAAAAAAAATTTTGTTCATCATTATCAACACCATTAAACTATGATTATAAGCCTTTTATCAAATACATTAAAAAGTCAAAATCTTTTAGAAAAGCAACTTCAAAAGATTTAATTATGGAGTCAATAAAAACTTCTTGCTTAGATAAGATTGGAAAAAAAATTTTTACAAAAAACCCATGGGTAATAGTAAAAAATAAAAAAACGATAATAAATTGGATAAAAAATAAAAAAATTAGTGAGATTAAAAGAGAAGACTATTAATCTATTTTATTAAAAATTTTTTTCAGTGCATAAATCAAGCCAATTGAGCTATTAGTACTGGTCAGCTACACGCGTTACCGCGCTTCCACACCCAGCCTATCAACGTAG
>MDSV01209900.1_pt1 | contig 37073 bp, 39 predicted proteins | sample 810851 | NCBI WGS metagenome assembly MDSV01 (sample SAMN05326640, study PRJNA326480) | marine metagenome | isolation source: seawater | place: Atlantic Ocean: North East | collected 2012 | reverse complement strand
TCATTCAAGATGGATTACTGCTTAGAATGTCAGATGAGGCATGGTCTAAAGTAATTGATACCAACTTAAATGGAACATTTTATTGCTCAAGAGCAGCTATAAAATTAATGTTTAAATCCAGATGGGGCAGAATTATTAATATAGGTTCTGTAGTTGGGTTAAGAGGTAACGTAGGTCAAACTAACTACAGTGCATCTAAAGCTGCAATCAACGGATTCACTTTTGCATTAGCAAAAGAAGTTGCAACTAGAAACATTACGGTTAATACAATTACACCTGGATATATAAATACGGATACTGTTGAAGTTCTGTCTGACAAACAAAAAGACGCAATTATGGGATGGATTCCAATGCAGAAGTTTGGAGAAGTTGAAGATATATCCAACATGGTTGGATATCTTTCTAGTAACAATGCAAAATACATTACCGGACAAACAATTAGTATTGATGGTGGAATGGCAATTTAATTCATATGAAAAAGTTTGAAAATAAAACTGTATTAATTACTGGTGGATCAAGGGGTATTGGTAAGGAAATCGCCCTAAAATTTGCTCATCAAGGTGCAAATATAATTTTCAATTACCTCAGAAACCATCAAGCAGCCTCAGCAACATTTGATGAAATTACAGCTTTAGGAGTTGAGTGTAAGAAAATCAAAGCACATTTGGGAGATGAAGAAAAAATAAATTTCCTTTTCTCAGAAATAAAAAGTGAGTTTGATTCTATAGACATCTTAATTAATAATGCAGCATCAGGAGTTCAAAAAAATTCTACTGACCTTGAACCAAAACACTGGGATTGGACAATGAACATTAATGCTAAAGCACCTTGGCTGTGTGCAATCAAAGCATCAGAAATTATGCCTCAAGGTAGCTCCATAATTAACATTACCTCTGAAGGATCAAGAAAAGTTTTACCATATTATTTCTCAGTTGGCACTTCAAAAGCCGCGCTAGAAGCATTAACCAGATATTTAGCAGTAGAACTATCTAGTAAAGGAATTAATGTAAACGCTGTTTCTGGTGGATTTATTGAAACTGACGCATTTAAATCTTTTCCAAATGCAGAAAACATGGTCAATGCAGGTCAACATAATTTTGGAAACAGGAAAATGACCGCAGAAGACTTAGCAAATGTTGTAACCTTTTTATGTTCTAAAGAAGCTGAAATGATAAAAGGTCAAATCATCATAGTAGACGGCGGAGTCACATTAACCCACCAACTTTAATAATCAATACTTTTCAAAAAAATTTCAGTATCCTCTCGAATTTTCGTTTTTTTCGATTCATCCATTCGATCATAAGTCTTATACATCATAGTCATTCTAAAATTAGAAGATAATTTTTCACGATTTCTGTCTAAAAAATCCCAATATAAATAATTAAACGGGCATGCTTCAGGACCATTCTTAATCGAAACTTTATATTCACAATTTTCACAATAATTCGACATTTTATTTATGTAACTGCCTGTAGATGCATATGGTTTTGTAGCTACTAAACCTCCATCGGCAAATAAAATCATCCCTGACACATTGGGTAATTCAACCCACTCGTATGCATCGGCATAAACTACATAAAACCAATGATTCACTTGTTTAGGGTCTATTCCAGTAATCAATGCAAAATTTCCTAAAACCATCAACCGTTGAATATGATGAGCATAGGCATTTTTTTTGGTTTCATTTACACATTGAGATAAACAATTCATTTTTGTCTCACCTGTCCAATACATTTGAGGTAAATTGCGTGAAGCTTCAAAAAAATTATTTTCCAGATATTCAGGCATTTTTAACCAATAAATTCCTCTTAAAAATTCTCTCCATCCCAAAATTTGACGAATAAAACCTTCAACAGAATTCAATGGAGCTTTTCCTTCATAAAATAATTTTTGTGCTTCATGGACACATTCTTTGGGTAATAATAATCCGCAATTCAAATAAAAACTTATATGAGAGTGAAACATCCAAGGTTCCTCTTGAACCATAGCATCTTGGAAATCTCCAAAATATAAAAGCCTGTCTTCTAAAAATAATTTCAAGGCATTTAAAGCTTGATGTCTATTCACAGCAAAATTAAATGGTTCAATATCTCCAAAGTGTTTTGGGAAAAAAATAGATACCATTTCCATCACTTCTTTTGTAATTTCATCAGGAGAATTAATAAAGGGCGCAGGAATTTTTAAATTTGAATTGAAAGGTTTTCTATTGTCTGAATCAAAATTCCATTGCCCTCCAACTGGGTTAGTTCCACGCATCAAAATAGAATTTTTTTTACGTTGCTCGCGATAAAAATTTTCCATTCTTAGTTGTTTTTTATTTAATGCCCATTGTTTAAAATCTTCTAATTCTACAAAGAATCTATCGTCAATTAATATATCTACAGGAATATCAATTTTTTTACTTAATAACTCAATCTCTTTTAATACACGAAATTCACTTGGTGATGTGATTACAATTTTCTCAAAAGAATGATTTTTCATTAATCTACTAATTTCACCCGTCAATGAACCTGTATTCTCTGAGTCATTTAATTTGTTATAAATGACATTAAAACCATTATTTTTAAGATCCAAAGCAAAATGTCTCATTGCCGAAAAAATAAAGACTAATTTTTTTTTATGGTGTGGAATAAATGTAGCTTCATCAATTACTTCAGATATCAAAACTATGTCATCAGATTTATCACAATTACTTAAACTGGAAATCGAATCTGTGAGTTGATCACCCAAAATCACTCTCAAAATACTCATAGGAAACTGAATTTATATTGGATGTATCTCAACATCCAATGATCCATATTTAACTTGTGTGGTTTCATTTAAGATTTTTTTATTAACGTAAGCAATGCCATTGTTTTGCATTGCTGAGGTAATAATTCCAACAGTTTTTCCTTCAAATTCTATTTCACCAATACCTATGGGATGATTAGATGAAATTTGAACTAATTGACGTTGAACTTTGTCATAAGTGTTTAATCTAGCAACCACTTCTTGGCCTATATAACAACCTTTATTAAAACTAATATGGTCAATTAAAAGAGCTTCAAGAGGATTAAAATCTTCTGTTAATTCATTCCCAAATTTAGGATATCCCAACGAAATTCTAAGATTCTCAAATTGAGATGATTCTATTTGGGTTCCAAAATTTGCAAGAAATTCAATAATATTTTTTTTATCAGATTTCTCTCCAATGACATCAAAACATTGTTTTTGATTCATTTTATTTGAAGCAATTGTAATTTTGGCACCACATAAATCTTGCACAAAAAAATCATCCATTTTAGATTCTTGGTGTTCAGGAAAAATGTTATACAGATCATCAGAAAATATTCTGATTTGAAAGGTGTCATCAGAAACATTGATTTGGGTTACATCCTCCATAATAGTATAAAACTCAATCCATTCAGAAACTTTAGTAATAGATTTAATATCTGAAATCAATAGTAAAGAATCTTCCAAAAAATATACTTTAATCAGATCAATTATTCTTCCTTTATTAGTAGTCAAAACTGTAGACATGCCTTGACCATGCTCTTTTAAAGTAGAAATATCGTTAGTACTAAGGCGATCAAGTAAATCGACTTTGTCTTCGCCACAAAGCTTTAATCTAGCATTAATAGAAGTTAAATCAATAAATGAAAAAGAATCCACTAAAAGTAGCCTTAGACACTAAAGGATGTACCACACCCACAACTAGTTTTGGCATTGGGATTATTAAAAACAAATCCTTTACCATTTAACCCACCTGAGTATTCTAAAACAGTGCCAGCTAGAAAAACATAAGATTTTTTATCGACAAAAACTCTTACACCGTTATCTTCTATAACTTTGTCAGAATCTTTTGGGCCATCCGTAACAATTTCAAGCACATAAGTTAAACCAGAACATCCGCCACCTTTAACACCAACTCGCAAATCAGCAGAATCTTTTCCTTCAGACTTTGCAAATTGATTAACGTGAAGAGCAGCTTCATCACTAATCTTAATTGTCAACGGATCAGGTTTAGATTTTAAAGTCATCAATTACCCCGTAGTTATTCATTTGATTGTATTGTCCAAGGGAAATATAGTCAATTTGAAACTAGACAAATCCCTCTTCTCTAAACGCACCATCTCTCCAATCTAAAGCATTACGCAATCCACCCTCACGCATTTTTTCACCAAACTCTTGCGCTCCAGGTCTAACATGCCCAGACATCAAATGCCATTGCCAACCCATGGAAATAGCTGTTTTAAATCCCATAATCTCATATGCTTGATTTAGAGATTGTTTATTTGCAGAAAGTAAATCAGGTGCAATTTTAGACATGGGACGCAATTCTCTCATCACATCTTCATATAAAGATTCAGCTGGAAATGATTTCGCAACCCATCCCATTTCGGCAGCCTCTTTGCCTGTGACAGAATTCCCTGTTAATTGAAGATATTTCGCTCTAGCCATTGACATTTTCCAAGGAAAATACAATGTGTCCGGGGTAGTCATTCCTCTCATTGGAGGATATCCAATTCTAGCATCATCAGCTACAAAACAAATATCAACCATAGACATAATTTCGGTTCCACCTGCTACGCAATGTCCATGAACCATAGCGACTACGGGTTTCAATAAATCCCATATAGTTAACCAATCTCTTGCACAACTTCTGGCAAATTGATCAGTCCAATTATCAAAATATTCTGAACCTACCCAACCATTCTTAATATATTCTGGATCTCTTGGTGACAAGTCATAGCCAGAACAAAAAGAAGATCCAGCTCCATCAATCAAAACCAAAGATACACTATCATCAGATTCAGCTAATTTAAGAGCTTGTACAAATTCATCTCTCATAGGAAAAGATAAAGCATTCCGTTTCTCAGGATTGTTAAGTGTAATCCTAGCAATCCGATCCTCTACCTTATAAATCACAAAATTAAAGTTATGATTATCTGTTGTCATATGCTCTCCTTAAACTTTTAAAGAAGAGCATTGTAAATAAACTATGTTATGTCAGCAAACTACTTATTTGATACTTATGCAGCTTGATTAGATTTTGATGCTTCAGCAGTAGCTGTAGAGACAGTCACAGGAAGTTCACTTAAATCAATTACTTTTCCGCATTGAACGCATTCTTTAAATTCCCCATAAGTATCATGCCTAATGTGCATGTCTCCGCCACACTTTTTGCATTCTTTATAATAAATCATTATTCATTCACCTTATAATGTTTCGTTAAACCTATCGACATATCAGATATATCAACAGCGCGCATATATTACATGGTCGAATATACTATTACAACCCCCAATATTATTATGATTAGTATCATTAATTTGAATATTAAATTGATTTGTTTTCAAATTATTTCATCATTTGGTGTGTTTTCCTTGCCTTTTTATACATGGTTGTTTATAGTTGGCACACTCACGAACGCACCTAAACTAGGGGTGTCTAATTTAATAGGAGAAATCAATGGCTACAGAAACATCTTCTGAGCAAGCAAATAAAGATAACAATGACAACGAGTATGTTTTAGAAGTAAATGATTTACAAACGTATTTTGTTTCAAAATGGGGAACTGTAAAAGCTGTTGACGGAATCAGCTTTAAATTAAAAAAGGGCGAAACCTTAGGAATAGTCGGTGAATCAGGTTCTGGAAAATCAGTCACCGTTACTTCATTAATGAGATTAGTTCCATCCCCTCCTGGTCACATTGTGGGAGGAGAGGTTCTTCTAGAAGGTCAAGATTTACTAAAATTATCCGACAAAGAAATGGAAAAGGTCAGAGGAGATAAGCTTGCAATGATTTTGCAAGATCCTATGACAGCTTTGAACCCTGTATTCGACATTGAAGACCAAGTAGGAGAAGCTTTAGGAATTCACGAAGGCCTAAAAGGAAACACACTTAAAGACACAGTAATTGATATGCTTCAAAAAGTTCGAATTCCAGCGGCAGACACTAGGATGAAAGACTATCCTCACCAATTGTCTGGTGGAATGAGACAACGTGTAGTTGGAGCTATCGGAATTTCTTGTAACCCTGTAGTGCTTATAGCTGACGAACCTACCACCTCACTAGATGCAACTATTCAAGCACAATATTTGAATCTATTGAATGAACTACAAGAGGAAACTGGCGTAGGAATTATATTCATTACTCACGACTTTGGTGTAGTAGCAAAAATGTGTGACAGGGTCGCTGTGATGTATGCAGGTAAAATCGTCGAACAAGCCGATGTAAGAGAAATATTTAATAACCCTCAACACCCATATACTCAAGCATTAATAGCTTCTGTGCCTAAAATGGAAGAAAACGTTGACCGTTTATACGCAATCCCAGGTAACCCCCCAATTCCAAACAAACCCACACCTTGTCAAACTTGTGGTGAAGCTTCTCCTATTTTGGTTAAGCATTCAGAAGACCATTGGGTTGCAAAGTGCGGATCAGATACCTCATGTCAAGGCTGGTTTCCCAGAGACTTAGATTAAGGAGAACTTAAAAAATGACTAGTGAAAACGGAGCTCTTTTAGAGTTAAAAAATTTAAAGAAACACTTTCCAATTGGAGGAAACTTTATAACCGGAGGGCATGAATATTTAAAAGCTGTTGATGGAATCAACTTGACCATTGAAGAGGGCACTACATACGGGTTGGTTGGTGAATCAGGATGTGGTAAATCTACTACGGCGAAAATGATTCTTCAGCTGGAAGACCCTACCGAAGGAGAAATAATTTTTGAAGGCAGAAATGCTTTAGACAAAAAAGGCGCAGCTCAAAGAGATTATAAATCTAAAGTTCAGGCAGTATTCCAAGATCCCTGGGCATCACTTAATCCTAGAATGAGAGTACAAGACATTATTTCAGAACCTCTTCAAGTAAATACTAAACTCACAAAGGGCGAAATAAAAAGTAAGGTCGGAGAAATTTTAGATCAAGTAGGACTTCACCCATACCAAGCAGGGTTATACCCTCACGAATTTTCTGGTGGACAAAGACAACGAATTGGAGTGGCTCGCGCACTAGCTCTTAATCCAAAATTAATTGTTCTAGATGAACCAGTTTCTGCACTTGACGTATCTATTAGAGCCCAGATTATGAATCTTTTGATGGATTTACAAAAAGAGTATGGCTTAACATACCTTTTAATTGCTCACCATTTAGCTACAGTCAGATATATGTGTGACAAAATGGGTGTAATGTACTTAGGTAAAATGGTTGAAACAGCTGATACTGATGATCTTTTTGATAACCCTACTCATCCATACACTCAGGCTTTAATTGGAGCTGCTTTACCATATCACCCTGACAGTGATAAAGAAGAAAATATTTTACAAGGTGAAGTTCCTTCTCCTATCAATCCACCTTCATGCTGCAGTTATGAAAGGTTATGTCCTGATCCAGAAAATTCTGGGCAAACTATTGGATACAAAGAAGTAGGTCCAAACCATTCTGTAGCAATAGCTGAAGACTGTTATTCTGAACACGGATGTCACTATTTCCCTAGAGTAAGGCAGTAAAACTTATCCTAAGAAAACACATTAAATTACTTTCTTAGGATAAATACTGCTTCATCGCTGATCTCTAATAATTGTGATTTATCAAAGCTTGAATAAATGTGTTTGATTTCAAGACCACACAACTCAAACAAGTGTTTGATTTCTGCCAAAAAAGTGTATCTAAGTTCTTGTTCAAATTTTAAAGTGTTAGTTAATTCACCTGACAGATTTAAAATTTCTAAGGTGCAATTTTGGTATAAAATTTGAGAAAAATAATCATATTCTTGTCTATTAAAGAGCATAAAAATTTCCCCATTAATTTCTATTTGACCCACAAATGAATTTACAGACGGATCATCTAAAAATTTGTCTCCTTTGAAAAGTTCCAAATTAAAAACTATTTCACCATTAGTCTCTAATCTTTCTAGCAACATATTTAAAATTTCCCTCTGATCTTCAGAATCCAAAATATTCATAAAATAAAAATCTGAAAAAATTATTGAAGAAAATTTTTCTGTTTGATCAATTAGTCCACCTATTTCTTGAAGCACGGTGATTTCAGAAAAATTCTTTTTTAAAGAATCTACAAAAACATTATTATTAGAGCCAATTACCAAAGTTTTAGCAGTAGAAGTTGTCAGTGATGAAATTTGATCATAATCTAAAATTCTTTGTAAGTTAATATTGTCATAAAAAGTTAGTACTCTAGGATCATTATATAAGGGATAGGAAAACAAGAATATTACCCAAATGTTGAGGGAGGGTATGAAGCTATTCTCTGTTTGATTTTGGTATTTTTTTCCTGCTCCAATAATGCAATTACAATTTCACGAATATTTCGAACCTTCAAAGGTAATCTACCTAAGTCTCGATTATGTCCGCAATTCACGCACACAATTCGAACACCAAAAATATCTTCATCATTGGTCAATGTTCCCACACCACATCTAGGGCAAGAACCTGTCAAAATCATAGAGTCAATCATATACATCTCTAATTAAATTCATTTAAATAAATTTACACGATTAATAAAATTCTATCTAGTCATATTAAACCATTATTGCGTTTCGTTAATGTTAGATTGCCTGAGTAATAAATCATTTTTTGTAGAAAAATAATAATCGTCGGAAACAACTCCAGAATTATGCTTAATTTCCAATTCTGACATCATGTCTTCAAGTACTTGTTTTTCACTGGATCCAGGAAACCAAAGATTTGATCTTTTTCTAAATTTCAAAGTATTAGAAATTCCCCAAATAGCTGTAATAAAAAGGACGAGAGATAATGCAATGGGAGCAGAATATTCAAATTTTAGAGAATTAAAATCTTGTGAAAATTTTTGATACCAAACTGTTTTAGGCAAATTTTTAATTTCAATTGTTGACTCAAAACCTTTAGCAACATTTTGTGTTTCTAAAACAGAATAAACTCTTCCTCCAATTTCTGTGTCTACAACAGGATCAGAAAAATTACTATTAAGAACAATATCTGAAGAGGGAATAATTATCCTCAGATTGTTAGCACCATATCTCCAATTTTTAATATATTCAAAAATAGAGTTTTGATAAGGAATTTCATAAGAATAAGTTAATTCATGACTTCCTGGAAGAATAGAGGCAATTAAAGCAAAACCTTTGTCAACTTGAACATAATTAGAGTCAAAAATATTAGTATCTACGTTTAAATTTAAGGCGTCAGCTGGAAGGCCAAATCGCAACAAGTCCATAGGTCCTTCACCTGGAACATAAGTTACTAGTGAATCGTTCAAAATAGTTACGACTTCCAAAACAGAAATTATCTGTAATTCAGAATTAATGTTATCAAAAACCATAGAAGCATTTTGAATGATTATAGAATCATCCGAACTAGAAGAATCATAAACATTAATCTCAATATCCAATGGAACTTTTTGATCAAAAATTACCGATTCAACATAAATAGCATCTTGATAAATCAGCGAAACACCATATAAAGAATTTTCTAAGTATGGGACGTCTTTAAATTCAAAATTTCCTTCTACATTAGTTAAAACAGAAAAAGTTTGAGATTCTGTTTCCAAAGAACTAATATGAAGTGTTATTTCTACATCAGCAACAGAACTTTCATAGTTGGTTAAATTGGTTAAATTACCTGAAATATACAATTCATTTTCATTAGAATAAACAATTGAGGATTCAAAAAATAAAATAAATAGACTAAAAAAAATTAAGGTGAAAAACTTCATTCTTTTTCCTCCAAATTATATTTTTCTTGAGAAATAAGAACAGTTCTAAAAACTTCCATTTTAACTTCCTCAATTAAAACATTTTGTTCAGATTCTTGAAGATCTAAAGCTCTCAACACTAAAGCAGCCTCAAAGAGGTGGATATTTTTTAACCATTCATAATCTTGATCATGTAAATTGCCTACCATTCTTTCTAATTCTGTACTTCTTAATCCTTCTATAGCTGAGTCCCATCTTCTTTCTAAATCAGCAAATAATGAAGATTCATCTTGAGGAATAAATTCTGATGCAGAGTATTTGCGAATTAATGGAAATATAATTAAAACAAAGGGAAACAAGCATAAAACTAAAGATATTAATACAACCATTTATAGAGATCTCGACTCAAAAATAGAATTTGCGATAGGGAGTTTAATTTTTTTACGCCTCCTGCTGTTGCTTACTGTTAAAGAAAATATCGTTCCAAAAATTAATATTGGTCCCGAAATCCACATCCATGAAACCATCGGGTTAATTAAAACTCTAAAAAGTGCCTGACCATCTTCTTTAAAATCCGATGGAACCAAGTAAAAGTCTCTGATCAAATTTGAATGAATAGCACCTCTAGTAGCAGACAGTCGGAATTCAGGATAAAAAGCCCTGTAGGGATACAAATAATCCACGAACTTTCCATTTGTCCAAAGCTCAAACTTAGCAGTCTCTTCAATTCGATCCGGGAAAACTTCTTGCGACACCCCTAAATACTTAAAAGTATAATCTCCAATTGATTGACTTTCACCAACTGCCATTACGACATCTTTTTGAACATCATAAAATGATGAGGCGGTGATTCCCATAGCAAGCATGATAATAGAAATATGAACTATATAACCTCCATACCTCGGTCGGTTTGAATTAATCAAACGTATAAATGAAAGGTGGATTTTATCTCCTCTTTTAACTCGTGATTTTGTTCCTCTAAACCATTCTTGGATTATTCCTCCTAAAGCAATTGCGCAAGTAGCAAAACCAAAAATAGCCCAAATTTTTGTCAATCCCAAAAGAAGACAAACTGAAACAATTAAAATACTTAAAATCAAAGGAAAAGTAAGCATTTTAAATAAAGAATTTAATGAAGCTTTTCTCCAGGGCAGCAATGGTCCAATTCCCATTAAAAATATTAACAAAAGCATTAAAGGACCATTTACTTTATTGAAAAAAGGCTGCCCAATAGTCATAGTGGTCTCATCAAAAGTCTCAGAAAATATAGGAAAAATAGTCCCCCATAAAGTTACAAATGCAATTAAAAGAAATAAAGCATTTTGAGACAAAAAAACAGCCTCTCTTGAAATAGGAGACTCGAGCACACCTCTGCTTTTCAAAGTATCAAACCTAAAAACAAAAATTACTATAGACAAAAACAACGTTACTGCCATGACACCTAAGAACACCCAACCCATTGTAGACTCAGCAAAAGAGTGAACAGACGGAACTGGGCCTCCTCTATTAATAAACATTCCCAATTGCGCCATAGTGAAGGCTGTAATTATAAGAATCATGTTCCACATCCTAAACAATCCTCTTCTTTTTTGAACCATAATCGAATGTACAAAAGCTGTCATTGCAAGCCAAGGCATTAGAGCAGAATTTTCAACAGGATCCCAAGCCCAATATCCTCCCCATCCTAAAATGGTATATGCCCACCATCCCCCTAAAATCAATCCTATTGTCAAAAGTAACCATGAAATCATGCCCCACAATCTTCCTTGATCAACCCACTCGTCTCTTGAACCTCTTCCGGAAATTAGAGTGGCAATACAAACAGAAAAAGGAATTGCAACAGATATTAATCCCAACATTTGAAATGGCGGATGAATAAACATACCAAAGTGAATCAACAATGGGTTAATACCTTTTCCGTCAGCTGGAACTATTGGTAATTTTTCTAACGGATTAGCCATAAATAAAAGTACTGCTATAAAAAACAATAAAACCAGTGACATGACACCTAACGCATAAGGGGCCGTATAGGGAAGTTTCTTGTTTAAAATTAAAACTGAGACCGAAGACATGATTGAAAAAGCTGCAGCAATATATAACAAAGAACCTTCATTTCCCGAATAAAATGCAACCCAAGCATAAGCACTTGGCATAGCTAAATTACTGTTTTCTGCAACATATTTAACAGAAAAATCATTTATTACGAAAGAATAAATCAGTGTAATTGTAGTTACAATTAATAAAATTGGAAGTGAATAAAAACCCCATCGCGCACTTTGAGCCAAATCTCTTCCATTCAAAACTCCACCCGCAAAACCAACTATAGAAGTGTAAAGAACAACAATAAAAGACGTAATTAAAGATATTTGACCAATTTCTACCAATTTATCGCTCAACTTCCTCAGAATTAGCTGTAGAGCTCATTCGTCTTATTAAAATTATCACTAAAAAAACTGTAGATATAAATGCTACCCAGGGAACTATCCATGCAATCAATCCAAATCCATTTGCAGATGGTTCCATTAAAACTACTTCACCATATCTTTCTACAAAATATTCTTTGATTTCTTGATCTGATTTGTTTTCATTTACCAACTTAGTAACTATAAATCTCATTTGTATCGCTAAATCATTCTGAGACTGATCAATAGATTCACCGGGACATACAGGACACATTATTTCTTTATTTAATGAAATGATTCTAAGCTCTTCGGGGTTCATATCCTTAAAATTCTCAGAACAAGCCGACAATAAAAACATAAATAAAAATATATAGATTCCAAAACTTCTCATAAGTAAATTATATACAAGAATTAAGGTGCATCGGATAATGTCAATTCTGTTTGCATCAATTCACTTTTTCTATAAAAAGTGACATAAATATTTGTACCCGGTGAATTTGAAATCAAAAATTTTGACAAATCTCCAGCATTAGTTATTTCCACATCATTAAGCTTTACAATAACATCCTCCACTTCAATTCCAGATTGAGAAGCCGGAAAGTCAGGAATAACCCTACCAACTACTACACCTTCTTCTACCGGAAGACCTAGCTGTTCTTTTAAAGCTTTAGTGACATTAAATGGAGAAATACCTATAAAGCCTCGCTGAACTTGTCCTTTTTTAACTAATTGATCAGAAACTATCTTTGCGTCATCAATATTTATTGCAAAACCTATACCATTAGAATCATCGATTATAGCCGTATTAATTCCAATAACTTCACCCGCAAGATTAGATAATGGCCCACCACTATTTCCAGGGTTAATTGAAGCGTCTGTTTGTATTAAATCAACCATTGAAGTTTGTGCATCCAAATCAATTGTTCTTTCTAAAGCACTTATTACTCCTTTACTAACTGTTGGGCCACCTTTTAATGCTAAAGCATGACCAACAGCAATAACATCTTCACCCACTAATAAATTTTCAGAATTACCTAATTGAGCAGCAATTAAATTTTCTCCGATGATTTTGATAACTGCTAAATCTGTTCTTGGATCACTACCAACTAAATTTGCTTCAAAAGATCTTCCATCACTCAAAGTAACATCAATAGCGCTTCTACCTTCAACCACATGGTTATTAGTCAAAATATGGCCTTGATCATCCAAAATTATTCCAGAGCCAACACCAGATCGTGGAATCACTTGATTAAAGCTCCCTAAAGACAATTGTTCTGTAGAAATTTGTACTACAGACGGAGTTAATAACTCTACAGCCTGAACAGTGGTAAGAGATTCAGAAACAACTACCAATGGCATAGAAGCATTATTTGGATCAACTGGTGTTGAATTTAGTTCAGATTCTAAAGTGTTAATAGAAGCAACATCTTCACAGGCAATAAAAAAGGAGAAAGAAAATGCATTTATTAACACAATTGAAAAAATAATTAAAAATAACTTGTTGGAAAAAATATATTTCATAATAAAATTATATCTTTAAAAACACCAAACTTTAAACATTTGATTTTATCTGATTTTTAAATAATTATATTAAATAAATACATAGTTTAAGAAAAATCAAATTTTTACGCTTAATCATGATATTTTATTCATGAAACACAATTCATGGGATATTTAGCTAGAAATAGATTGACATTCAAATGATCCCTTTAACCCCTTGCACCTCTAGATGTTCGGGTGTACAAAGAATCCACGAAACATTTTTGAATATTTAAATGATAAAACCGGGGAATTATAATGAAATATACAACCTTCTCTCCGGCATTATTTAAGCATAAATACAAATAAAATTTCTCAAAAAATTTTAGTCCTCTATTGTTGGGCGTACTGTATGTCATATCCAAAAAATGTTCGATTTTTTTAAGAAGGCATATTTTTTGAACGAAAATAAAAATAAAAAAGCTCAAGAAATTTGGCAAGCTGTCCTTGGTAAAATTGAAATGAAAGTACCAAAAGCTAGCTTCCAAACATGGTTAAAAGACACTTCTGGCGTTGCTTTTGATGAACAGAATTCAACTATAAATGTCAAAGTAAACAGCTCATTTACTGCTCAATACCTTCAAGAAAGAATGGCTGGCATAATTGAACGTGAATTGAATAACGTTTCAGGAAAAACAGTCCAAGTTAACTACTTACAAGGATCAGAAATTGTTCGTAGTTCAAAAACTGATTCTACATCAACCACAATTAAAAAAGATCCAAAAAATATTTTCCCTCTCAACCCAAATTATACTTTTGACTCTTTTGTTGTAGGGGACACAAATCAATTGGCTTTTGCTGGAGCTCAAGCCGTATCAAGTAACCCTGGAATAGCTTTTAATCCTGTTGTATTTTATTCAGGTGTGGGATTAGGTAAAACCCACTTACTCCATGCAATTGGCCACTCTTTAAGAAATCAAGGGAAAAACGTTCTGTACATTACTTCTGAAGAGTTCACTAATCAGTACATAGCTTCCATAAAAAACCAAACTACTGAATCTTTTAGAGTAAATTTTCGAAATGTTGATGCACTATTAATAGACGACCTGCAGTTTTTAATTGGTAAAGAACAAACTCAAGAAGGATTTTTTCACACATTTAACGAGCTTCATATGCAAAATAAACAAATTGTAGTTGCACTTGATAGGCCCCTGAGTAAATTAGATGTCCTAGAGCCACGAATAACTTCTAGGCTCTCAGGAGGTTTGACAGCTGATATTCAAAAACCATCTTACGAAACAAGAATCGCAATCCTTCAATCAAAAGCTTCAACTTTAGAGGTTCAACTACCTAATAACATTTACGAGATAATGGCAAAGAAGGCGTCATCAAACATAAGACAACTCGAGGGTGTACTTAACAGGGTTGCCGCATGGTCACAATTTAATGGAAATAAAGCAACATCAAACGAACTCTTAAATTTCATATCCAACGATTTCGACTTTAGCTATCAGTCTGTACCGACATTTACTAGCGAAGATGTAATTAAAGCAGTTTGTGAACATTTCTCTATTACTCAAGATCAAATTAAAGGCAAACAGAGAAGAAAAAATTTTTTAATTCCAAGACAAATAGTTATGTATGTTTTAAGAGAAGAAACATCTATGAGTTTGTCTGCAATAGGAAAAGTTTTAGGAAACAGGGATCATTCAACTGTTTTACATGGATGTCTCAAAATTTCAGAACTAATACACAGTGACGATAATATTAAAAAACAAATTTTTAATATTAAAGACACTTTGCTAGAAATCAACTCATGAAACTATTGTTAGTTAGGCATGGGGAAACTTTTGCGAACGACGCACAAAGATGGTCTGGATCTCAAGACCTAGACATTACAAACTTAACAGAAAACGGTAAAAATCAAGCAAAAAAACTGGGCAGTTGGTTTAAAGACACCCAATATATGCCAACACACATTTATGTAAGCCCGCAAAAAAGAGCTTTAGACACTTACAAATTAGCAGGAACCCACTGGAATATTAAACCAAGTATAGTTAATGAATTAAAAGAAACAAGCGCTGGCAACTTTGAAGGGCATACATGGGAGGAAATTGAACAATTATTTCCTCAAGAAGCGGAAGGTTTTCGTTTTAGTCGTAATTGGGACGTAGTGAATGGAGCAGAAACAGAATTAGAACGAAGAAAAAGGGGCAAAAAGGTTTTAAATATAGCCCTCAATCATCAAAATAGCACAGATGTAGTAATCATGTTTTGTCACGCCTCAATTATCGGAAACATAATTGCCGAAATTCTTGAAACCCCTAAATTGTGGGGTATTCGCACTAAAAACACTGCAATATTTGAATTTGAACTCGATCCCCAACAATGGAATGACACAAGTCGCATTAAAAATAATCCCACCCTATGGAGAATTTTGAGGTTTAACGAAACCCCTCATTTAGAAAATGACGGGAAAGACTTGGGTAATCTTGGTAGCCAAATTTAGTTTATTCATTTAGGTGTTTCAAATCTGAAAATTTAAGAATTTCAAAATTACTAGCTAGATTATCTGATCCTGTCCAATTATCAGAATCAATCTCAAATTCAAAAATAGATGTATTTGAAATTTTGGTTTTCCATATACGGTTTGTACCTAATATCACAGCTATCAAATAAATCATTATGCCCCCATGAGAAAAAACAACTATTTCATCTAACTGATTATGTCCCTTAATTAAAAAATCTATAATTTTATTAGCTCTTTTTCTTAAATCATATTTATTCTCAGCCTCAGGAATTAAGCTCAAATCTTTTGTTTTAGCAAATTGTTCCGCTATTTCGGGAAATAGCTCTTTAATTTCTAAAGCGGTTTTCCCAGAAAAAATTCCTGTATCTCTTTCAATCAAATCAGAAATGGTAATAATTTTGTGGCTTGGAAATGATATTTGTGCAGTTGATAAAGTCCTAGACAAGGGACTACTGTAAATGTAATTTGGAGAAAATCGACTGCTAATAAAGCTTTTGTACAATTTTTCTGCTTGTTTAACTCCAGTATCAGATAATGGAAAATCTTGGTGGCCTTGCCATCTCCCCTCCAAATTTCCAACTGATTCAGCATGGCGAACTATCATTAGTTTCATTATTTAATTTTAATCCTTGGTGATGTTACACCTATAGACATTACTGCGGCTGATAGCATTATGAATGTACTAATCAAGAAAGCTCTACTCATTGAAGAAATATAGGCCAATTTTAGACCAATATCCTCTAATTTTTTAGCATCAGATAAATCAGGATCATATCCTAAAGACAACATCATCGAAGAAACAATAATTGCAGGCAATGCAATCCCAAAAATATGGCCTAAGTTTCTAGTCAAATTCATGAATGCAGAAGCAAATCCATAATTGTTTCTACCTGCACTACCCATTATTGCACTACTATTTGGAGCTAAGAAAAATGAAATTCCAGTACCTTCAAGAACAGTAATAAGAATTATCATTGCGTTAGTAGTTTCAAGCGTTAAGTTGGTATATAAATATAAAGCAAATGAACACATTATCATCCCAAAGACAGCAGGAATTCTAGGGCCTGTAAAGTCAGCTATCCTCCCACTAATTGGTCCAAATAACATAAAGCAAAACCCTCTTGGAACCAATAACATTCCCGCAAAACCTGTTGAAAGCCCTGCAACAGAAACTAAATAAAAAGGAAGGAGAAAGAAACTAGCTGAAGAGGCAATAAAACAAGTAAGACGTGCCAATGAACCTAAAGAATAATTTCTAGCCTTAAAAACAGTCAACTGAAACATAGGATTAGATAATTTTTTCTCTAAAATTAAAAATATCAACAACAGCAGTATTGAGGCAACAATTCCACCAATAATTTGAAAAGAAGCCCACCCAAATGAATTGGTAAAATTAACAGTTAAAATCAATATAATTAAAAAGGCTCCAAACAAAAATGTTCCAATCCAATCAAAAGATAATAAACCTTTTATCACCGAACCTTTAGAGTCTTTAACCAAAAACAAAAATGCAGAAATGGTAGCTATCACACTAAATAAAAACATAAAAATATAAACAGATCGCCAATTAAACACGCTTTCTATCAAACCGCCTACCACTTGACCGCCCAGTGACCCAAACCCAACTACTCCCATATGTAAACCAGTTGCAGTACTTCTTTGGTGATCTGGGAAAATATTTACCACTATCGCCATTCCAGTAGACTGAACGCCAACTGCGCCAAGTCCCATTAAAATTTTTCCAATCAATAAAACAACATAATTAGGTGAAAATGCAGTCACTAATGAAGCTAATGCAAAAACCACTAACCCTGTTGACCAAACTCTTTTTCTTCCAATTTGGTCCGCTATGGCGCCAGCAGGAATCATCAGCACAGTTACAGTTAAAATATAAACAATAGTAATCCATTGTGAAGCAGGAATATCAATACCAAATTGTTCAGCAATAATTGGAGTAACTATAGAAGTGGCAGATTGGTCAATGACTACTATGAATGTGCCTAAAGCTGCTGCTAAAAATACCCACCAATGTGACTTAAATTCTACAGATTGCAAGTAATGTGACCTTTCTCATCTGCAACAAAAAGACTAAAAAAGTCATATCCGTCCTCAATAATTTTTTTACTTCCACCAGAATTTCTGTCTAAAATGGAAAGAACTTTAACAACTTCTCCGCCTTCTTGTTCTATGGCATTGATAGCATGAAACAAACTAGATCCACTTGTACAAGTATCATCAACAACGACTACTTTTGACCCTGGAGAAAATGAACCTTCTATCATTTTTTCACCACCATGTTCTTTTTGTTCCTTACGAACTATCAATGCATTAATAGGTGAATTTTGTAAATAACTAAAAGTAGCTACAGATGAAACGATTGGGTCTGCACCTAAGGTCGGACCAGCTATATAGCTAGCTCCAGATTTTAAAATAATTGGAAGAAAACATTTAGCTGTCAAATAAGATCCTCTGGGATTGAGAGTTAAAACTCTTCCATCAAAATAATACGAGCTTGTTCCACCAGAGGACAATTGAAAATTGCCAAAAAGTAATGAATTGATTTCTATAGCTAAATCTAAAAGTTCTTGTTGGTCTGTCATAAATATTCCATGATTAGTATATGTGTTTTTGATTTAGAAACAAATTATTTAAAAGGTTTTGTATAGGTTATTCATGTCAATATATCTAATTACTTCTGTAGGTAAATAGTCTTCTACTGGTAGAAGTGCAGAAATTCTATATCTAATTTCAGTAGAGGAAATATTAGGTGTGGATAAATCTATAAATTTTGCATTTTGGTGAAAAAGTGTGTGCTGTTTTGGATGCCTGTTAATAAACACAACTGAAACAGTATTGAATAATAAATCTATCTCTTTCCATTGATTCATTTGTGAAATTACGTCAGACCCAAAAATTAAAACAAGTTCATTGTCAGATCTGTCTAACTGTCGAATAGTATCTATAGTGTACGAGGGACCATTTCTGAGAATTTCAATATCAGAAACCTCAAACTCAGGATATTTGGATATTGCCAATTTAACCATTTGTAGTCTATGTAAGGACGAAGAAAGTTTATTAGTATCCTTAAGATAAGGATTACCTGCAGGAATAAATAAAACCTGATCTAACAATAGCTGTTCCATCGAATATTTAGCAGCAAGTATGTGTCCAAAATGAATTGGATCAAACGTTCCTCCGAACAAACCGATTCTCATTTTTTTACCTTATTTTGTTAAAACATTATTTTTGTTCTTGATATGAACACGATCCTTGATTAATATTTACCGATTAAATATACAGGGGTAAAAATTATGGCTTTGGACATACAAAGCACATTGTCTCAAATTTGGGGAAAAATTTCTGTGGAAGAATTATCTTCTATAGCAGCAAAGACTCTTGACCCAGGAAACCCTACAGACGCTGGAAAAATGTGGAGACTTCCCACCACACACCCAAACCCTATTGTTTTAGCCTCAGGTATTCCAGACGATGATACTTTACCTACTAAGGAATTAATTGAAGGGTTAATTAATGGGATTAACAATTTTCCTGTTGAATCTTTAACTTATGGAGGTTGGTTTGGTTATGATGAATGCAGAAAAGCAATAGCTAATAGACAAAACAGAATAGAAAACATTAATTTAAATGAAAACAACATAATTCTTCATAACGGGAGTTCAGGTTGTTTAGAAAACATTCTTAATGCATTTATAGAACCAAATGATGTGGTAATTGTAGAATCCCCAAGTTATTCTGGAACAATAAGATGTATACAAGGATCGCTAGCTGAAGTTATAGAAGTTCCAATACATTTAAATGGAATAGATGCTGCAGAATTTAAAAATCTAATCGAAAAAATCAAAAAAGAACAAAAAAGAATTAAGTTTTTTTATACTATTCCTGATTATCAAAACCCTACTGGAAATGTAGCTCCAATTGAAACAAGAGAAGCCATTTTAAAAATTTGTGCAGAAAATAAAATTTTAATTATTGAAGACGCTGCATATAGTGAACTTTATTTCGATCAACCTCCACCCCCAACATATTTTTCTCTATCCAACGGGTTTGGTGTACTAAGAATGTGTAGTTTTAGCAAAGTTGTAGCCACAGGATTAAGACTAGGATGGATTCAGGCTAGAGATGAATATATTGAAATACTTACAAAAGTACGATTTGATATGGGGAATAGTCCATTAATTCACTATGCATTAACTAATTTTATCAATAATAAATCCTTAGATTCTCATGTTGAAAATATGAGGCAACTATACAAAGAAAAATGTTCGATAATGGTAGATTCAATTAAAGAAAATTGTGGAGATTATATGGAAATAAATCCCCCTGAAGGAGGATATTTTTTATGGCTAAAATCTCACCATATCAAATCTGATGAACTTATAAAAGCTGCAGCACAAGAAGGCTTAGTTTTTCCAACAGGCTCTGTGTTTTTCCTAGACAAATCTCAAGGATCATATAATTACAGACTAGCATTTACCCAACCTTCAAAAAAACAACTAGAAGAAGTTGGGGTTAGGCTGAAAAAAGCATATGAAAAATGTCTAGACTAGAAAAAATGATGTGGAGCCGAAGGTCAGGATCGAACTGACGACCGGCTGTTTACAAAACAGCTGCTCTACCACTGAGCTACTTCGGCATGTAAATTACGAATAAAGATTATACAACCTTATATCTAACAGGTCACTAATATTAATCCCAATCCCATTCAACATCACCAATTCTAACAGTATCCCCAGATGCAATGCCTGCATCCTCTAAAGCTTTAACTACCCCTGTAGTTTTTAAATGTCGATAAAACTGCATTCTAGCCATCCAATCCTCATAATCAATTCTAGTGGCAATTCTTTCTACCCCAGGAGAATCTACTACAAAAATTTCATCTTCTATATATACAGAAACACCTCTTCTTTTAGGTAAAGGTTGAATAACAGGAAAAAATTCTTCATTTGAGTTAGAAATTTCTGGCTCGAAACTTTTAGTTACTTCAATGTTTTCAAATTGCAAAATTACCTGATCCATCATTTCAGATACACCTGCTCCTGAAATTGCAGAAATAAAATAAATTTTTTCTGCAACACATTTCATGCTATCAGCAATTACATCTTGAAGAAGTCGAACTTCCTCAAGGTCTATCTTATTAAAAACAATTATTTGTGGTTTATTTTTAATTTCAGAGCTAAACAGTTCTAGTTCTTTATTGATACTTTCAAAAACTTTTTGAGGATTATCGGAAGAAGCGTCAACCAAATGGATCAAAACTTTACATCTTTCTATATGGCGAAGAAAATCATGACCTAAGCCCGTGCCACTATGTGCACCTTCAATCAAACCAGGGATATCGACTATAACCATATCTACATCACGATAATCTAATATTCCTAAAACAGGTTCCAATGTGGTAAATGGATAATTGGCAATTTTAGGTTTAGCAGCTGTGAGATAAGTAATGAGACTAGACTTGCCAGCATTTGGAGCACCAATAATCCCAACATCAGCCAAAACTTTTAGTTCCAGCTTCACATCCATTTCTATTCCAGCTTCGCCGTTTTGAGCTATTACGGGATACTGATTTGTAGAAGAGGTGTATTTAACATTTCCATAACCACCTTGTCCCCCAAATATAATTATTTCTTCTTGATCATGTTCAATAATATCTGCAATAATTTCATTGCTTGAATCTACTATTTGAGTACCAACTGGCACATCAATATAAATACTTTTGCCATTTTTCCCATGTTTTTTAGCGCTCGCACCGTTGCCACCATTTTCGGCTTTAAATATTTTTTTATATCTAAACCCAATCAATGTATTTATGTTTCTATTCCCTCGGAAGATAACATTTCCTCCGTCCCCTCCATCTCCTCCGTCTGGACCACCTCTGGGAATAAATTTTTCGTGTCTTCCACTAATGGCACCGTTTCCACCGTTTCCACTTTTTATATTTATGTATACTTGATCAATCATTATAGTTTTTCTATATAAAATAATATTTATAATAAGGCTGTGTTAATTGTTGAAACTGATTGTGCTAGTCAGGGGATTAATTAGATTTTATCACGTGATAATGTTGAAGATTAGTGGAAAATCTAATATAAATGTTAATACTTTCTCTAGAGAAATACATTAATACTTTTTATCCGAAATTATCCACATAATATCCACAAACTTAGGAGCTTAAATGAATGAAATAGATAAAATAACTACTTTTTTTTCTCGCGAACAATTATTTCAAGCTTACCTTGATGTAGAAGTAGCTTTAGCAAAAGCACAGGCTAAACAAAAAATCATTCCAGAAATAGCTGCGCAAAAAATTGCTGAAATGGCACAAATTGATCAATTAAGTATAGATAATATCAATAAATCTTTAGAAAAAACCGGACACCCTTTAGTGCCTCTAATTTGGGAATTGGATAGAGTTTGTGGGGCTGAAGCTGGTGGTTATATTCACTGGGGTGCTACTACTCAAAATATTACTCAGACAGGAAAGTTATTATTAGTAAAACAGTTTCATCAGGTGTTTTTAGAGAAAATTTTAAAACTACTGAGTGTTTTGTCAGATTTAGCTTTGGAAACAAAACATTATGCGTTACCCGGAAGAACACATGGACAACATGCTGTTCCTGCTACATTTGGATATAAAGTTGCTGTGTGGATTGATGAAATTATTCGACATTTCCATAGATTTAAAAACTCTGAACAACGTGTTTTTGTGACAATGTTAGGTGGAGGTGCCGGAACAATGGCATCAGTGGGTATGGAAGGCTTAGAAACACAAAAATTAATGGCAGAAGAGTTAGGCTTCACTTCTATGTCTATGCCAGCTCGTACTATCGGAGATCACCTTACAGAATATATATTAAATTTAGCTATGTTTGCTGCGACCTCGAGTAAAATGGCTCGAGAAATTTATACCTTAATGAAACAAGAATTTGGTGAGGTTGAAGAACCTGTGCCAGATGGTGCAGTTGGATCTTCAACTATGCCTCAAAAAAGAAATCCTAGAAATTGCCAAGATATTGTTGCTTGGGCTGCTGAATTAAGAACCTTAGTACCCATGTCTCTTGAAGCAATGCAAACAGAGCATGAAGCTGATAAAACTACTTCTATGATGATAAATGTTGCTATAGACAGATCTTGTGAATTGGCAAACAAAATTGTAGATTCATCAATTTATATTTTTTCTGATCTTAAGGTGTTTCCTGATCGAATGAGAAAAAACTTAGATCTCAGTGGGGGTCTGATTATGTCTGAACAAATAATGTTAGAACTTGGGAAAAAACTGGGCAGACAAAGAGCACACGACGTTGTTTATGATGCTGCTCAACATTCTGCTAAAACAGGTGTTGATTTTATTTCAGCATTGAATGAACAAGCTGAAATTACTCAAAATTTCAAATCTGATGAAATTAAGTCTATGCTTGATCCTGAAGAATATTTAGGTCTTTGTGTTTATTTTGCTGAATATTTTGCTGCTGAGGCAAAAAAATTACTTTAAATTAATAGGAATAGTTTCAGGAATAGCTCCGGACTCTATTAAATTTTTAATTTCATTTTCAGAAATTCCTACATCTTTTAAAACATCAAAAGTATGTTCACCAAATTGAGGAGGACTTACATTAAAGGGTTGACTAGAATTGATTGAAACCGGATTACCACTCCATGTAGCTGTTCCCCAATTTTCATAATCCTGCGCCATAATCATTTTTCTTTCGTGATTATATTCATCATTAAATATTTCTTCACTAGAAGTATTTTTTACTGCTTCAATTCCATGTTTGTGTAACAAATTTATCCAAAATTCTGTAGTTTGTGTTAAAAATATTTTTATCATTTCTTCTTCTGGATCGTTGCCCGGTCCGCCAAAATTTTTTTTGTAGAGTAAAAGACCAACATGTGAAAATTCAGGAATTTCACTTAAACACCAATTATCAATCTTGGGGCTTACAAAAAATTTAATGTTTTGATCATTAATGGGGCCAGATAAGAATATCCATCCATTTTTTGTTTCATACAATCTGTTCAAGAAATTTGTTCCTTTTAGTCCGGGTTGTAAACCCACATGTTTTGTACTGATTTTTGAAGGTAAGTTGTTAGTATTTTGTTTCGTGTGAAATGCTGCAGATAAATTTGCGGAGGTATATGTCAAAGCTGCTTCTACACGTTGTCCTGTGCCTGTTTTTTGTCTTTCAATTAAAGCTAGAATTACAGCATATGCAGCAGCCAAGCCGGTTCCATAATCATTTAAAGTATATGTAGCAGTTCTAGGTGAGTTAGAAATCCCACCACTGTTTCTCACTTGAATACCGGTAGCGGCTTGTGCATTTTGTTCAAACCCAGGCCTTAGTGACCATGGCCCTGATTGGCCAAAACAATTTATTGAGGCGTAAACAATTTTAGGATTTTTCTTTTTTAATTCTGTATAACCTATCCCCAACCTGTCAGTTACACCTTTTCTGAAACCTTCAATAATTACATCAGCTGTTTCAGCTAATTTTAAAAAAGCTTTAAGGCCACCTTTTTTTGTGATATTCAAACAAATGCTTTTTTTGCCCCGACCGACATCTATCCATGGAGTTAGTCCCGGAATTCGATGATCTGGGTCAATTTTAATTACCTCTGCCCCGTATTGAGCTAGAGTTCTTCCACATGTTGGTCCCGCTAAAACTAAAGTGAGATCTAAAACCTTGATTCCTGATAACGGTAGATTATCCATTTAACAAATCCTCAATCAATTGGTTGTGTTCACCTAATCTAGGGGCTGGGTGAATATTGTAATTATGGTTGGTTCTAATTATTCTTCCGGGTTGTTTCATTTCTCCAAAAAAATGGTCGTTAACTTGGATTACAGTTTCTGATTGAATTGCTTGGTCAGTTTCTATCCATTCATTTACAGTTCTGCACATTGTTCCGGGAACACCTATTTGATCAAGAGCGTTTTCCCATTCAATTGCAGTTTTTTCGATCCATAATTTTTCAAATTCTTTTTCTAAGTGTATTTGAAGGTCTTTGTTTTCATTTAATAATTGTGAATTGCTTAGTTGTTCTAACCATTCAATTTTGTTTACTAATTTAAGGAATGGCTCTAAGAATCGCTTCATTCCACCTATGTTGATATTTATCCATCTATTATCTTTGCATTTATAAAATCTTTTTATTACAGGGTGAGACTCTTGGTTTCCATTTTGTCTTTGATGATGTCTGACTAATTGAGACCCCATTCCCTGGAACATAGCGTCATGAATTGACATAGAAATCAACTGCCCTTTTCCAGTAAGAGATTTTTGAAAAATGGCTGCTGCTACAGCTGGGGCTGCTGTTATACCCGCCATTCCACTTGAGTATGGGATTTCATGAAATGAAGGGCCTTCACCTTTAACTGGTAATTGACCTGAGCCGTTCATAGCATAGATTCCTGAAGCAGAAGAAATTAATTCTTCCTTACTAGGTAAATGTTCGTAAGGATGGTTTTCAGGAAATGAAGTAAATTTTATATAGATAATTTCAGGATTAACTTTTTTTGCCATTTCATATGAAATATTCAGGCCAACATTAATTCCTTTTTGTGCGATTTTATATTCATTTGTATGGGTATCAATGTTTTCTATAAAGATGTCAGAAATTGAAATTAATTTTAATAGGGTAGAAGTATCTCTCCAATGCAATGCAAAAGATTTTTTTCCTCGATTCCAAACTGAAAATTCTAGGTCTTGTCTTGAAACAAATTTTTTCTCCATTGTTTCAAACTCTTCTGAGATGCTTACTTTTACTGGTTCAACTTTGATTACATCTGCACCTTGATCTGCAAGATGCATTCCCAATATTGATCCTGCAGGATAATCGCTTAATTCTATTACTCTATATTCAGATAACATGTATATTTTTCATAATAATTTTGGTTTAACAGGCACATTATAAATCAATTTAATTTACTCATAGATATTCGATTCCTCAAGTAATAAAATATTAATAATAATAAAGTTGGGAGATTCATATGAAAATTACATTGTCTTTGATTAAGGCAGATATTGGGTCTATAGGGGGACATACTAGGCCATCAGATTTGATGTTAGAAACCGTTGAAACCTTAGCACAAAAAGCGGTAGCTGATGGACTATTGATTGATGTTTTTGTTTCATATACTGGTGATGATATTGCGATTTTGATGTCACATACTAAAGGAGAAAACAATTCTGCGGTACATCAATTTGCTTGGGATGCATTTATTGAAGGTACAAATGTTGCAAAATCTCAGGGATTGTATGGTGCGGGACAAGATTTATTAGTTGATGCCCCATCAGGAAATGTTAGAGGTGCGGGACCTGCAGTAGCGGAAATTGAATTTGATCATTCTTTGGAATCCCCTCGACCTGCTGAGTCTTTTATGGTTTTTGCTGCCGATAAGTGTGGACCTGGCGCTTATAACTTACCTTTATTTTTAGCCTTTGCAGATCCTATGTATTGTGGCGGGTTAATGCTTCCTCAAATGATTAAAGGGTTTTCATTTGATGTCATAGACATGGACAACACCGATGGAGACAGTATTCTTAAATTAGAAGCTCCTGATGATTATTATGGAATCACTGCATTACTTAGAGACAATGAAAGATTTGGGATTGATTCAATTTATTCGCGAACTTTTAACAATAAAGCAGCTTCAATTTCTGCTCAGAGACTACATTCGATTGCGGGTACTTATACAGGTAAAGATGATCCTGTTGCTTTAATCAGAAACCAAGGAATTTTTCCTGCTCCAGAAGAAATTTTATCTGCATTTACTAAAGCTCATTATGTTGGTGGTGATTCTAGAGGCTCACATGTTATGCCATTAATGCCAGTTCCGTTAAACACGGCAGTAACAGGACCATATTGCTTACCTCTTGTTTCAGCTGTGGGCTTTTCATTAAATGCAGAAGGATATTTTTCTCATTCATTTGTGGATTTTTTTGATAATCCTGTTTGGGATGAAGTAAGAAAATTAGCTCAAGTAAAAGGCTTGGAAATGAGAAGCCAGGGTTGGTCAGGCCCTGCCATGCTCCCTTACACTGAATTAGAATATGGTGGATTTAGAGATACTGTTGAAGGTTTATTGTCATCATTTAAATTTCAATAATCATTGGTTTAGACTCTAAGATGATAAAAATATTGGTTGCTACTAGAAATTTAAAAAAAATTAATGAGTTAAGCGAATTTTTAGATAAAAATCTTTTTTCACTTTCAAATTTAGATGAATTAAATATTGATTTTACTGTTGAAGAAACAGGAAACACTTTTGAAGAAAATGCTACATTAAAAGCTGAACAATATGGCGGACAATCTTCATTACTTACAATCGCCGATGATTCAGGTTTAGAAGTTGCGTTGTTAAATGGTGCACCAGGAGTCTTTTCTGCAAGGTATGGAGGTGAAGGGAAAACTGATAAAGATCGGAATGATTTTTTGATACAAAACCTTCAACCTTTTAAAGATCAAGAGATTTTTGCCAAATTTGTGTGTGTGATTGCAATTTGGGTCCCTCAATTGTTAATGATAAAAACTTTTAAAGGAGAGATAGAGGGTAAAATTCATTTCAAACCAAGAGGGAGCAATGGTTTTGGGTATGACCCTTTGTTTTATATTCCTTCAAAAAATAAAACTTTTGCCGAAATGTCTCTATCAGAAAAACAAAGGATTAGTCATAGAGGTCAAGCAATGGCAAAAGCTGTAGAATTCCTCTACCAATTATCAAAAAGTAATTATGATGAAAAAAATGAATCCGGTAGACCAATTCAATAGGCCATTAAGGGATCTTAGGATTTCTGTAACTGATAGATGTAATTTTCGTTGCACCTACTGTATGCCTGCTGAAATTTTTGGAGAAAGATATGAGTTTTTACCCAAAGAAAAATTACTTTCTTTTGAGGAAATTCATAGAATTGCCAAAGTTTCAGTGCAAATGGGAGTAAAAAAAATAAGAATCACTGGCGGAGAGCCTTTAGTTAGACAAGATATTCCAGATTTGATTCAAATGCTTGCAGGTATAGACGAAATTGATGATATAGCGATGACTACAAATGCTTATTTATTAGAAAAATTTGCCCAAGACTTAAAAAATGCAGGTTTAAATAGAGTTACTGTTAGTTTGGATTCATTAGATGATGATGTTTTTCAAAAAATGAATGGTAGAGGATTTGACACATCTAAAGTCAAAAATGGCATTTTAGAAGCGAAAAAAGTTGGACTGTCTCCAATCAAAATTAATGTAGTTGTTCAAAAAAATGTGAATGATCACACAATTATAGATTTAATAGAATGGTGTCGAGAAAACAACTTGATTCCTAGATTTATTGAATATATGGATGTGGGTAACTTAAATCAGTGGAATCTAAATGAAGTGATATCCTCAAAACAATTAATTGAGAAAATTAATGATGTTTTTCCAGCTGAAGCTATAGAATCAGCTTATAGAGGTGAAGTTGCAAAAAAATATAGATTTCTTGATGGAAAAGGGCAGTTTGGTGTGATTTCTTCTGTATCACAACCATTTTGTGGTGACTGTACGAGATTAAGGCTTTCTCCCGAAGGAGAAATTTTTACATGCTTATTTGCTCAAAAGGGATTAGATTTACGATCTTCTTTAAGGTCAGGAGCATCAGATGAAGATTTGATAAACATAATTCAAAATCGATGGAAGGCTAGAGATGATAATTATTCTGAACAGAGATCTAGTTTGACAGATAAAAATGTGAGAAAAGTTGAGATGTATCATATCGGAGGATAAATGAAGTCATGACAGATATTTATACCGATGGGGCGTGTATTGGTAATCCCGGTCCCGGGGGATGGGGAGTAGTAATTTTGAATGAAAATGATAACCAATTTTTGTCTGGTGGTGAAAAAAATACAACTAATAATCGAATGGAGATTATGGCAGTTATTGAAGGATTGAAAAATGTTGAATCTACAGATTTGACTGTGTACTCGGATTCAACTTACGTGATTAACACGATCACTAAAGGTTGGAAGAAAAATAAAAACCAAGATCTTTGGGAAATTTTAGAAAAATTAGTATCTGAAAAAAACGTGAAATGGAAATGGGTCAAAGGTCATTCTGGTAATGAATTTAATGAAAAAGCAGATCAACTAGCTTATGGGGAAGCTAAAAAACAATGAAAAAAGATGAAACTTCTAATTCTTTAACTCATGTTGACCATGAAGGAAAAGCAAATATGGTTGATGTATCTCAAAAAACAATTTCTACACGTAAAGCTATAGCGAAATCATTAATTAAAATGAATCCTGATACTTTAGAAAAAATCATCAAAAATGAGTTTGAAAAAGGTGATGTTTTATCGGTAGCTAGAATTGCCGGTATTATGGGCGGAAAACAAACATCTGCACTAATTCCATTATGCCATCCATTACAGCTCACAAATCTAAATGTTGATTTTGAAATTGATAAAGAAAATTCTCAGATATTGATTATTGCAACTGCCAAAATTGCATCTAAAACTGGTGTGGAGATGGAAGCATTAACTGCTGCTTCCATTTGTGCTTTAACTATTTATGATATGTGTAAAGCAGTAGACAAAAAATTAAAAATAGAAACCTGGTTATCACATAAATCAGGTGGAAAATCTGGAGATCACCAACTTGATTAGGTATAAACTTGCTTTAAATTCTCAAGTATGTGGTAAAATGCCTCAACAGTAAATGAATCGGTTTGATTTATTAGGTTAATTTAGGAAGAGAATTTGAATATATACGTAGGAAACATATCATATAACACATCAGAAGATGACTTGAAAGAACATTTTGGTCGATATGGTGAAGTTGTAGATGTAAGAATAATTACTGACCGTGATAGCGGTCGATCAAAAGGCTTTGGATTTGTTGAAATGAGCGATGATGATCAGGCAAAAGAAGCAATCGAAGCTTTAGATAGCAAGGATTTTATGGGTCGTGATATCAGAGTTAATGAAGCTAGACCTCGAGAACCAAGATCATAAGAATTATTGAGTTTGTTTGATGAATTTAAAAAAAGTTGGTGAAGATCCATATGTTGGTGAAACTCTCCAGCTGAGTTTATCTAAATGGTTAACTCCCAATGATGGTTTTTATATTAGAAGCCATTTTGATTTTCCCCAAATTTCCAAAAATGAATTTGAGTTAATTATTGACGGATTAGTTGATCATCCAATTTCATTGAAATTGGATGATTTGAAAAAATTACCCAAAAAGACTTTATCTGCCACTTTAGAATGTGCTGGAAATAATAGAAGTGACTTAACTCCTTCAGTTCCAGGAAATCAGTTTTCTAATGGTGCTGTTAGTAATGCTATTTGGTCAGGTGTTTCATTAAGAGATGTTTTGGATTTAGTGAATCTAAAAGACTCTGTGTTACAGATTTTATTTCAAGGCGCTGATCAAGGTGAAACTGAAAAAGACCATCCTCATGAACCTTATTTAAGAAGCCTTTCTAAAGATATGGCCTTTGACCCCGATACTTTACTAGCTTATGAAATGAATGGTGAAGATTTGCCTGTCGAGCACGGCTTTCCGTTGAGATTAATAGTTCCTGGCTGGTATGGAATGGCATCAGTAAAATGGCTCACTAAAATTTCAGCAATAGATTCTCCTTTCACTGGATATTTTCAAGGCAAAAAATATGTTTTGAAGTATACAGATGGAACTCAAAAACCACTTGAAGAGATTCAAGTGAAATCATTAATTACATTTCCAGAAGATAATTCTCATTTAAATGTTAAACAGATTTCTGTTCAAGGGATCGCTTGGTCAGGCAGAAACCCTATTGATTCTGTTCAAATATCCACTGATCATGGTCAAACTTGGACTGAAGCTGAACTAACTGGGCCTTCTGAAAAGTACTCTTGGAGGCATTGGAAATATTTATGGAATCCCCCTGTAAAGGGAGAATACACGATTATGTCAATTGCAAAAGATTCCATGGGAAATAATCAACCATTGGAGTCAGTATGGAATGAACTGGGATATGCAGTTAATGGTTCAAAGCCTGTGAAGATTACGATTGATTGACTCCGTTGAATTTTCTCGAGAGTTAGTTTTACATCATATTTCTCAAAACATTTCACTTGTTGGGACTAATTTGTCTAATTTAGACTTATCTAATATTGATTTTTCTGGCATTGATCTGAGGTCAGTTAATTTTTCATTTTCTAATTTACAAAATTCAATATTTGTTGAATGTAATCTTTCTAGAGCCTATATGCGAGGAGCCAATTTAAATCATTGTGATTTTAGAAAATCTAATTTGTTTAGATCTAATTTGACCGTTACTGAAATGAAAAAAGCGAACCTTTCACATGCTAATTTACAAGGAGCTAATTTGAGTGGAGCAGCATCAAATTCAGGTCAAAGCACTTCTAGGGTTATAGGGGCAAATATGCAAGGAGCTATAGCACGATTCACAAACTTTCAGAAAGCTATTATGGAAAGAGTTAATTTGAATAATACTGATTTAAGAGGTGCTAATTTTATTGAAGCAAATTTAACAAGAGTTTCTTTGCAGGGTGCAAAATATGATTTTGATGCTTTTGATAAGTCAATAAACGTTTAGAGTTTTTGGAAAATAGCAGTACAAGAATTTTGTTACAAACGACCTTTAGTATTTTGATATTTAAATATTGAATACAGATTAAATGAATAAATATAGGTTGCATTTAATTATGACCATTTTATAATTTCTTAAAATGTTCACGAATAAAAATTTTGTCTCAACCCCTGTATTAGTGATCTTAGGTATTGGAAATCCTGGCCAACAATACAAAGACACTCGCCATAATGCAGGTTTTTGGTTTTTAGATTTATTATCTGAGGAACTTTCAATTGCATTTAAACGTGTAAATAAATCAATACAAGTAGGTTTTGGTGAAATTAATCAAAAACCAATTGTTTTGGCTAAATCTAGAACTTTTATTAATGAAAGTGGGATTCCTACAAAATATCTTTTGAATAGATTTTCTATTCAACTTTCACAATTATTAGTTGTTTATGATGATATTCACCTTCCTGTAGGTAAGCTTCGGTTAAGGGCATCAGGTAGTGCTGGTGGTCACAATGGTATTAGATCTATAATTTCATCGATTCAGTCAGAAGATTTTGCCAGAATTAGAATTGGAGTTGGGTCACCAGATAATTCTGAAAATCAAATCGAATATGTTTTGGGAGAACCAAATTTAGAAGAGAAAGAAAAAATAATTTCTTCAATTTCTTCTGCTAATCAACTTGTTGAAACTATTATTGAGCATGGCCTAATTAAAGCTATGTCTGATTTTAATTAAGGCCTATTTTGAATTTTTCTAAGAATCAAAACATATATAAATGGTGGGTATACTCTTCAATAGCAGTAGTGATTTTTGTTCAAGTTGGAGATCAAACAGGTACTAATATAGCTATGCCTAGTATGTCTGCTGAATTTAATGCAGATATTCCTACAGTCCAGTGGGTTTACCTGTTATATACATTGTGTATTAGTTCTTTATTGTTACCAATGGGTAGATTTTCAGACATTTTTGGCAGGAAATCTGTTTATTGTTCAGGACTTGTAGTTTTTATAATTGGCGGAATTGTAGCTACAATTTCTCAAAATTTTCCTATGCTACTGATTGCCAGAGCAATTCAAGGTATTGCTGTCTCGATGATTTTGGCTAACGGAATGGCGTTATTGGTTGAAGCATTTCCAAAATCTGAAAGAGGCCTTGCTTTGGGTTTATATCTCTCCGTAATAGGTATGGGAGGCTTGTTGGGAACGTTATTAAGTGGTTATTTAGTTTCTGAGTATGGTTGGCGAGCGCTTTATATGGCTAGTGTTTTAGTCTCGAGTTCCGGCTTGCTATTATCTTTGTTTGTAATTCAAAAAAATTCTTCTATTAAACAAAACTCACACTCAAAGTTTGATTGGTATGGTGCTATTTTTTCTGCCACTGCTCTTTCTTCTTTTTTATTGTCTATGACGTTTTCTCATACACTTGGATGGGGTAGTCTGCCGGTTATAACCGGCTTTTTCGTTTCAGTAATTTCTTTAATTATGTTTGTTTGGAGAGAACGTGTATTTGAATCCCCAATGATTGATCTTTCATTGTTTAAAAATCCTGTTTTTTTTGTAGGTACCTTAGGTCGTTTTTTAACTTTTATGGCGGGTTCATCAGTATTTTTTTTGATGCCTTTTTATGTAATTCAAGTTATGGATTTATCAGCGTTTACAGCAGCAGTTTTATCCTCGCCTATGCCTATAATGATGACATTAACTAGTCCGTTAAGTGGAAAAATTTCTGATAAATTTGGCACTAAATGGCCTACGCTTTGTGGTTTGTTTTGCTGGGGATTAGCCATTTTTATCAGTACTACATTGACTGTAGATTCAACCCAGTTCTCAGTTTTATTAATCCATTTTTTGGCAGGTGCAGGAAATGGGATTTTTCAATCTCCAAACCAAAGTTCTATAGTTAGTGTTGTTTCTTCAGAAAAATATGGAGTCGTGACTTCTGTAATTAGCATGGTGAGAACTGCTGGAAATTTAACTGGAACTGCTGTTGCGACATCAGTGGTAGTTTTAACAATGTCTTCGATGGGACTTGAACCAAATCTATCAATTTTAGAATCAGTGTCAGATCCTCAAAAAATTGCAGAAATTCGATTTGCGTTTACTGAAGGGATTTCTAGGGCGTTTACATTAGCTACGGCAATAGTAGTAATTTCTTTTACTCTCAATATTTTTGGACCTAACATTAAGTTTGATTCTGTAAACGTAGGTAAATAATTTAACAAATAATTCATACCCCTGTATAATCAACTTAAAATTACAGTGAAAATCAAATTTTATGACTACAAGTGATTACAACTTTTCTACATTTTCTAAAAATAGCTTTTATGCTGAATTGAATTCTCGATTAATTGATATGGCTGATGTAGCTTCAGATTTGAGAGTTGTAGATTTAGCTTGTGGCGCAGGGGGTGTGACTAGGTTGATTTTGGAGAGAATCAATCGAACTACTAACACAGTTGTTATAGCTCTTGATCATTCTCAAATAGCTCTAAAAACTGCTATGGATGAACTAAAAGATATTTCTAATGGTGCTGTAAGATATGTTCAAAGTGGTGTAGAAAACATTTCCGAAGCTATCAAAGATTCTGTTGATACCGTAGTTTTTTGTAATGCTATACATTATTTACCTGATAAAGATATTGTTTTGAGTGAAATTTCTAAATCTTTATCTAAGGGTGGGAAGTTTGCTTTTAATACTTCATTTTATGATGGAGGTCAGCATGAAGATTCTCTGTCTTTTTACTCAAAGTGGATGTTTAAAGCATTTAGAATTTTGAGAAAAGAATATGGCTTGAAGCCTGAAAAATCTTTGAAAGTAGAATCACGAAAACAGCTTACCCCTCAAGATTATTCTGATTTGTTAATGCGCCATGGACTAAAAATTGAAATTCAAAAAATAGATACAGTTCAAGTGCCTATAGAAGGATGGTTGGACATTTGTGCGTTTTCTGATTTTATTGAAGGAACCATGCCGGGAATACCCTTAGATACAGCTAGTGAAGTATTGCAAGAAGGGGTACGCCAAACATACAAAGAGCTTAATGTTACTCATGTACCAAGAAATTGGTTAGACATTGTCGCTAGAAAAATCTGATCATCAAATGAATGATTTTTCAATAGATTCAGCTAATATTCCGGATTCTCAAGGTAGATATGGAGTTTTTGGTGGTCAATATGTTCCTGAAACTCTAATTCCAGCATTAAATGAATTGGAATTAGAATATGAAAAAATTAAACATGATGAGGCTTTTCAAGCAAATCTTTCTGAGGTACTAAAAACATTTGTTGGTAGGCCTACAGAATTATATTTTGCTCAAAATTTAACCGAGAAACTTTCAGGTGCTCAAATTTATTTGAAACGTGAAGATTTGGCTCATACTGGTGCTCATAAGATTAACAATGCTCTTGGACAAGGTTTGTTAGCTAAAAAAATGGGTAAAAATAGAATAATTGCTGAAACAGGTGCGGGTCAGCACGGAGTGGCAACGGCTACTGTTTGTGCAAAATTGGGCCTAGAATGTGTAGTTTACATGGGCGAAGAAGATATCCGAAGACAAGCCCTTAATGTGTCTAGGATGAAGTTATTGGGAGCTGAAGTTATTTCAGTAAATTCTGGTAGTAAAACATTAAAAGATGCTATAAATGAAGCAATTAGGGATTGGGTTACTAATGTTCAAACTACACATTATTTAATTGGCAGTGCTGTTGGTCCTCACCCTTATCCAATGATAGTTAGAGATTTTCAGAGAATTATAGGAAAAGAATCTAGGTCTCAAATTCTTGAAATAACAGGTAAATTACCTGAATATGTAATTGCTTGTGTTGGTGGAGGAAGTAACGCTATTGGTCTGTTTTATGATTTTATTTCTGATCAACATGTGCAATTGATTGGTGTTGAAGCTGGAGGCGAAGGAATTAAGACTGGCAAACATTCTTCTACTATTTCAGCAGGGAAAATAGGTGTTTTGCATGGGAGTATGTCATATTTAATACAGAATGATGATGGTCAAATTATTGAGACACATAGTATTTCAGCTGGTCTTGATTATCCCGGAGTTGGCCCCGAGCATAGTTGGTTAAAAGACATTGAAAGAGCTCAATATGTTAGTGTAAGTGACTCTGAAGCTCTAAAAGGTTTTGAATTAATATGTGAAACTGAGGGTATTATTCCTGCTTTGGAGCCTGCCCATGCAGTTCATTATGTATCTAAATTAGCCCCAACTTTATCTCAAAATGATGTTATTTTATTGGGAATGTCAGGCAGAGGAGATAAAGATATGGAAACAGTTGCACAAGCACTAAATATTTAAAAATTGATAACTTCAAAAACAATAATTTCTCTCTCTTTCATTTTTGGATTTTTGTTTTTTTCCTTATTAATTCCTATAGAAGCAAATGGTTCAGTAAAAAATTACCAAGAAAATCAGGTTGGGAAATTTGTAGTAGGCCTTGGTTCAGTTCCTGACCAACCTACTAAAGGGTTAAATCATTTTGCTTTATATGTAAGACAAAAAGAATCACAAGAAAAATTCCAAAATTTGAAAGTTTATTTATCGGCTTCGATGGAAAATATGAATTCTGGTCAAACTTTCAAATCTGAAATGAATAATACTTTGTTTGATCCCGAATATTATGAAGTAGACATTTCTTTAGATTCTGAAGGAAAATGGTTTTTATTGGTAGATGTATTGATAAACGAAAATCAATTAGATTCACATAATTTTTCAACTTTATTTGAAATAGATGCTGTTTCGCCTAATCCATTGAATTCATTTTTAACGTTAGCATTATTAGGATTTTTAGTGATATTCGTATTAAAATATGCGTCTAATATTATTTTTAAAAGGTCAAAATGATTAAATTTGATTCTTATGTCTTGGTTTTGGTTTTGGCTTTGGTTTTGTCAGTATCTTGTTCAGAAGCAGATATTGATCCAAATCAAAATACTACTGAAGTTACAAATATAAAAGAAACTACTATACAAATAGAAGACGGCAAAATTTCTAATGGAATCGATGTAATTACTTTAAAAAAAAATGATCAGGTCAAATTATCTTTTAATTCAAATGAAGAAATTGAAATACACTTGCATGGTTATGATATAAAAAAATTAGTGAAACCTAATGAAACTTCGGTGATGGAATTTAAGGCTATCGCTACCGGCAGATATAATGTCACTTCTCACTTAGATCAAAATGGTGGGAATCATCATAATCATGATCATTCTGAACATGGAGCATTGTTTGAATCCCAATCACTCTTATCAGGTGATTTTTATTCATATCAAGTTCCTGATGATTTTTCTGATTTTCCCATCCTTTATCACGATCATATGGAGCATAAGACTCAAGGTGCTATAGAGCTTTCAAAAGACAATCAATCTATTGATGAAGTTAAAATTTTG
>MDSV01042818.1_pt1 | contig 37075 bp, 40 predicted proteins | sample 810851 | NCBI WGS metagenome assembly MDSV01 (sample SAMN05326640, study PRJNA326480) | marine metagenome | isolation source: seawater | place: Atlantic Ocean: North East | collected 2012 | reverse complement strand
GACCCGGTGTTGAAGCAGAGCTAAACCAAAAGCCTATATACAAACTAATGTACGGGCTAACAAAAGGCACAGATGCACTAGGACAAAAAGTAGAGTTAGACGTAGGCAAGATTAATAAAAAACTGCTGGTAGAGCTAATTGGCGAAGACGGACTGGCTAAGCTACCTAAGATAGGTACGTCTGTTATTTACGGTACAGGCAAGGACACTGTATCGCCGGGAGCGGTTGCTAATTATTTTGGTTTCCAGACTTTTGAAGAAATGATGAACGCTTTAAATGTTTTCATCCCGTTTGAGCAGGGGGTAAATCAACAGCTATCCGCTGCGCTGTTGGATGACGGTCCTGTAGTAGAAGAAGGGGCAACGTCTGAGGCTATTGCTAGCGTACACGAAACAGACTTACGGTCTGAGGTGCTGCAAGCAGAGCTGGACGCATTACGCACCTCTGAGCCAGCTTTTAAAATTAAGTTTATTAAGGCTATGGCAAAGCAGCGCCTGTTAGCAAAAACAGTGCGTGACATTAATCCTACTAAGTTTCTAGCAGCAGAAAAGAAACACGCTAGGGAAGCTGGGAAAGCCTTACGCAAAGGCGATAAGATAGCAGCTTATAAACATAAGTTTCAGCAGCTAGTAAATTATGAGATGGCAAAAGAAGCCATTCGGTTACAAAAGCAAATTGCTAAACAAAGAGCTGCGCTAGTTAAATACAAAGGTGACAGGAAAAAATTCCCTAACGTAGACGCTGATTATATGGATAGGGTCCGAAGCATATTAGACTTGTACAGTCTAGGACCAAAAATGTCTGCTAAGCGTAGAGCTAACCTAGAGCTGCAAGCGCTAGCTAGGTGGATGGCGGCGGCTGAAGAGAATGACGGAGCTATTTTTGAATACCCAGCCGTCTTAGCAGAAGCTGACCGGGTAAAGAATTTTAACGATTTGTCAGTAGCTGATTTTGAGGATTTATATAACTCAGTAGAGACAATTGTAAAACAAGGACGGTTAAAGAAAAAACTGTTAATCGGTCAAGAACGCCGGGACAGAGCTACTGTTATTGCACAGCTAGTGTCTAAGCTACAATCTCGACCAACAGCTAAAGCGACAAAAGCTAGAAAGAAAAACATCACTACAACAGACCAGAGCTTGCTGGATAAAGGTGCGATACGTTTATCGTACTTAGATGCAGCGCTGCTTAAAGTAGAGCTGTTGTTAGAAATGATGGATAACAACGAGCCTAATGGTATCTGGCATCAAACTATATACCAGCCGTTTGCTGACGCATCAGCAGCGGAACAAGATATGCTGGGTAAGATAAGCGCAAGGATTAACGCTAAGCTTAATGCGCTACCTAAAGATGTAAGAAAAAAGTTAGGCAAGCGTGTTGACGTAGGAGAGCTGGCGCTCCCGGGAGAGACTTGGGACCGTGGCTCTTTGCTGATGCTGGCTTTAAACACAGGTAACGAAAGTAACCTGCAAAAGTTAATTAACGGTGAGCGAGAATACGGGCGTAATATCAATGAGGAAATAATTGATAAAGCTTTATCAGCGCTGACTAAAGAAGAGTGGGAACTCATCCAAGACATCTGGAGTATATCTGAAGAAATATACCCAGCGGTTGACCAGATTTACAGAAATGAAAACGGTAGGTCACCAGCAAAGATTGAACCTAGAAAAATAACTAACCAGCATGGCACATGGACTGGTGGTTATTTTCCTATGCTGTATGACGGTAGTCGCAGCAAAAAAGGCGAAGACATTGACAACATGGATGCGCTGCAAGCGTTTCAGTCTTCTACTGTAAAAGCATCGTTAAACAGCTCTATGACTAAAGAGCGTAGCGAAGCTTTTGCTGCACCCATCGATTTTAGAATAGAACGGCTGTTAAATGTTTTTGACCGCCCGGTGCATTTTATTACGCACTACGAAGCTGTCAGAAACGCCAAGAAAATTTTGAACTCGCCAGAGATAGTAGATGTTATTACAGAGAAAGTAGGGGCAGCATATTTAAGAGAGTTGCAAAACTGGGTAGGTGCTATTGCAGCTAACAATGAGAACCAGCCGCCTACCAATGCATGGGAAACATTAGCGCTAGGTGTGCGTAACAACGTCACAGTAGCCGTGCTTGGTTTATCCTACAGCACCATGGCAGCTCAGTTACTAGGTTACACTGCTACAATAGACAGATTGATGGCAGATACGACTTATGGTCCTATCAGCGCTGCTGTAGCCACTAAAGATATTTTGTTAGGCGTAAAGCAAGCTATTGACCCAAAAACTAGAAAAATGGTTTTTGAGCTTTCTGGTGAAATGCGTAACAGATTGGAAAGCACTGACCGTGAGGTTAGAACAGCATTAAGAACATTTAAAGGAAAACAAGGTATCCAAGCCCGGGTATCTGAAATGGCTATGTTAGCAATTGCTGGCATACAGATGTATGGTGTTGATATACCGACATGGATAGCAGCTTATAACCGGGCGCTACGAGCTGAGCCTAATAACGTAGATGGTGCAGTTAAATATGCAGACAGAGTGGTCCGTATATCGCAGACAGCAGGTGGTTTAAAAGACCTCAATGAGGTACAGCGTAGAGCTGGCATTATGAAAATATTCACAATGTTCTACAGCTTTTTTGCTTTGTTATACGGTCTAACAAGACAAATCACTGGCGAGGTTCGACTTAAAAATCCGTTAACTGTAGCTAAAGCAGCAGCAAGAATATTTGTTTTGATAACTGTTGCTGAAGCAGCTCAAGCACTGCTAACCGATAAAGTGCCTGATTTTGACGAAGAAGATGAAGACGGCAACAAAAAGAACACCGTATCAAATTGGCTGCTAACAAGAACAGTAAACACACTAGGCGGCACAGTGCCGTTTGTTAGGGATATTGTAGGTGGGTTTGTTACCGACTACGGGTATTCTATGTCACCTGTGGAAAGCTTTGGGGAAAACTTAATTCGGGCTGCTGACTACCTGACCGACAAATATGACTACCTTACTGACCCAGAAGCTGACCCAGAGGATGACCCAGAACTGCAACGAATTAGACCGCTAATTACTACGCTAGGAACTATTCTAGGATTACCCGGGGCTATCCAGATTAACCGTACCCTAAGCGCTTGGATTGCAGAAAATGACGAAGATTTGGACGAAGATTTAAAACCAAGCTGGTTCGATTTCATTACTGGGTACAATAAGGAAAAAGCAGAGAAAAGAGTAGAGTGATAGACAAGTTTAAAATTTTAATGTAGTGTGTGACTAGTCGGAGATAGAAAAATATGACCATATCAACAACGAATGCAAAGACAGGACCATTAAATACCGGGTCAAGTGTAACGCAGTTTGATTACACTTTTCAAATACAAGAGGCAGGGCATCTTGTAGTTACCCTGACCAATGCGGCAGGTGTAGACAGTACGGTATCGAGTGGTAGTTACAGCGTTTCTGGTGTGGGCAATTCATCAGGGGGAACGGTTACTTTTACCTCTGCACCAGCAGCAGGTCAGTTTATTACTTTAACCCGAAGCGTACCCAGAACACAGTTAGTAGATTTAGCTAACTTAGGTGGCGTACAGCCAGAAGTTTTAGAAGGTGCGCTTGATAAATTAACACAGATTGTACAAGACAACTCAGGTACGTCCGACCAAGCTTTAAAGGTTCCGCTGTCTGATGACAGTGCTTTATCCACAACTATTCCAACAGCATCAGCTAGAGCAGACAAGATTTTAGGCTTTACCTCTACAGGTGAGCCAGAAGCCACGACAGGCAGGGTGTTGACAGCCAACGCATCTGCGTCAGCTTTAAGCGCAGGGGCTTCTCCAACAGCGGCTGTTACATTTACAGCAGCGTCAGGAGACCTTTCGTTTACATTAGGAATACCTGCCGGAGCCGCAGGGGCTACTGGACCAGCCGGGTCCAACGGAATTTTTTCTGCTATTGCATCTCAAACAGAAGCAACGACAGGAACAGACAACGTAAAAGGAATGACACCCCTACGGGTGCAGCAAGCAATATCAGCAAATGCCGGAACTGTTAATAATGCTTGCTTTTACGGCTTTCGCCTAGATGGCGCTAGCTTAAAGGTAGATGTTACTACTGCTGGTGGCTCTGAGACTTTTACACAGAGCGACTATACTGAGGTGCAATACGCAGCTCTAGGTATGACATTTGCGGTTAACGCATCTGGCAATTTAATTGTTACGACACCGTAGGGATGGACAATGAAAGGAGTACACTCAAATGGCAACAATTGACGTAGGAAAAATTAGGTTTAACTGGACTGGGGCGTTTGCTACCGGGACCACTTATAGCCTAAATGATGTCGTTTCACACTCAGGGTCAAGCTGGGTGTATGTAAACGCAACAGCAAAAACAGGGACAGCAGCAGCAGCTCCGTCTGCATCGAACTCAGCACACTGGAATTTAATGGCTGACGGTGCAACACCGTTAACTACTGCTGGCGATGTGATGACCCACGATGGTTCTAGCAGCATTAGACTAGCTGCCGGGACGGTAGGACAAGGTCTTAAAGTTACAGCAGCTAATACATTAGGGTATGGCGATGTAACAGGCTTTAACACACAACAAATTTTAGGCACTAACATACCAGCCTATGCAAAAAGTAATGCCACTGCTTTAACTGGTACAGATGGTAAGTACCCGTGGCTTGCTCAGTACAATGGTAAGTCAGGAGCTAGCGCAGACTGGATACCATATGACGGGATGCCAAACGGAGCGTGTGGTCCTGTCAAACGTGACAGAAACGACATGGCTAGCAGTACTACTTGTCTAAAGTGGATTAACACTAACTACGAGCCTATGCAGGTTGGTTACGTTTATCAAGGTCTAGGAACCATGACTACAGGTAACTATTCTGACCAACCTCACAACTTAACTATGCTCAGCATGGAATTTGGCGGCATGGCTGCTGATGAGTATTTTGTCAGGCTCTGGTATAACGGAAATTCTGTATGCCTACTTACTAACAAAGGTAATGTCTGGGTAGGTGGAGAAAACGCCTCTGGACAATTAGGCTTAGGGGACACAACTGACAGATATTATCTTGTAAGAAATCCATATCTTGGTCCGGGCGCTACTAATAACAGTATTACTTGTGAGGTTTCAGCCATCGCTACTAACGATGCTAGAGGCTATCAAGGCATGGGTAACACTGGGTATATGGCAATTACTCACGATGGACGAGTATTCTCATGGGGCTGGAACGGCAGCGGCAGAGGTGGACACGGTGACACAACTAACAGAACAACGCCGACACTGGTTTCCGGCTTAACTAATATTGTACAGCTATCATTAGGTTATAATGATACTTATGCTGTGAACAGCTCAGGTCAAGGTTTCCACACTGGTGCTAATACTAGCAACATATCATCACTTGGTTCTGCTAGAACATCATTTGCTCAAATGACCAGCATTGATAACATTGCTCAAATTTTGTGTATGGATACCTATTACTACAGTGGCGGTATTTTAGCGTCTGGGTACATCATTCAAACAGATGGGGATATGTACGGAATTGGGGAGAATGGGTCAGGGCAATTAGCTCAAGGTAATACAACTGACCTAAGTGCATGGACCCAGATAGGTGGCTCAAGTAATTTTGCTGCTGTTCACTGTGCTGGTAATGCGTCCACACTTTCGACTTGCGCCTTATTAGGTAACTCATCTGGGGTAGACGGACCGGGAGATGCATACACATATTGTGTTGCTGCTAACACGGGCTTGCCTCTAAGGACGATGGGACACAACGGTCAAGGTCAATTGCTACAAGGTAACACGACAGCTAACTCATCTGTCTTGCAGCCTAGTACGCTAACCTTTGGAACTAGTTTTATTAAAAATATTACTGCGTCAGCGGATGGCTCATTAACAACGTCTAATTTAACTTTTCCAAGAGACACTATAAAACAATTAATCCCTATGCGTACTAACGGGTATAACTCCCCGGGCTGGTATGGAATAGACAATCAAAACCGTTTATGGATTTGGGGATATATGAATAATGCTAACTATTACCATCAAGCAAACACAGATGCTGAAAGTTATAGTTACGCCTTTTTGTATCCGGGTCCATGGCAACATACACTGACTGGGCAGACTAGTTGGTGGGCTGGTTCTAATGATATTCAAATTGAAGATATGTATTCAATTGGACATTATTACAGTGGTTACTGGACACACTTTGCCAGAATGTCCGATAACAGTATTTGGATGATTGGCGATAACTATTATTATCAACACGGACAGAATGTGAACGTAGACTTTCACCACTGGCATAGAATGAACCCATAGGAGAACATGAATGACATATACACCACACTTAGATAGGAAGCTGTATGAATGCAGCTTAACCAAAGACAAGGTTGTCCATCCCGAAAAACTACCATCACAAGGTGGACCGGGAGAAAACCAAGACTTTGTAAATCCTGTTACATGGCATTTTATAGGGGACAAGGTATACGCAACAATGTGGGGCGATTACCTTACAGCTTACAATGCAGCCAACTCAAACAAGTTTACAAAAACAGACAGTGACGGCGTTGCTGCGGTAAAAGCTATTTATGCTGATAAAATTAAAAAGGAACAAAATACGCTAGTCACAGACAAGTATGATGCTACAGAACTAGCTGTGCCTACAGATGCAATAAAAACGGATATCGTTGCACTACAAAAATCAGTGCAAGATATATATGACGAACTATGGGACATATCGTAGATGGATATCGACCCAGCCCTAATATGGACAGCAATGTTAACAGTTGTCATAGGTCCGATGGCTTGGGTGTTTCGTAGCACAATGACGGAGCTGAAAGAGGCTAAAGACCTACTCCGTTTAACTAGAGAGCAGTATGTCAGCAAACAAGATTTGCAGTCTGACTTGGCAGCAATCGATAAAAAGCTGGATAGATTAGAAGGATTACTAATAAAGGTAATTGGAAACTTAAAACTGGAATGAGGGACGATGCTGGAGATTATTGCTGCGGCGAACAGCGCATACGCCATAATTCGTACCGCAATTTCCAACGGAAAGGAGCTTAGTAGCTGTGGTAAAGCGATTGCTCAATTTACTCACGCACAAGATGATTTGCGTAATAAAGCTCATAAAGACAAAAATTCTTTCTGGGCTAAAGTGGCTGGAAAAGAAGATAGCGACCTTGAAAGCTTCATGGCTCTTGAAAAAATCAAAGAGCAAGAACAGCAGCTCAAGGAAGCGATGATATATTATGGCAGACCGGGACTGCATGGTGACTACGTTAGATTTTGTGTTGAAGCACGAAAGTCCCGGGAACACGCCAAGAAAGAAAAAGAACAGGCATGGGAAAAATTACAAGAAAATATATTGCTGGGAATACTATGGCTACTGGGCATAGGAATTATAACAGCTATTGTAATTGGCACTGTCTGGGGCTTGAGAAATAAGGGGATGATATAATGGCAAGAGTACCAGTTAAAACAAATATGAACGGACAGTCAGATAAAGAATATGCCAAAACAAATGTGCAAAAAGCAAAACCTAATAAGTCTGATGTTAAAGTAAATAAACCTAAAAAAGTAAAAGTTAAAAAACGAAACCAAAAGCCGTTACCTAAATCTTTACGAAAAGGTAAGAAAGAAGAAACCGTAACAACTAAGGTGACGGTGAAATATGCTTAATGCTCTTATAGGACCAGTTACATCCCTCTTAGATAAATTCATCCCTGACGCTGACGAGAAAGCTCGTATCGCACATGAGCTGGCTACCATGTCAGAGAAACACGCTCAGGAACTGGCGCTTGCTAATATAGAATTAAATAAAATCGAAGCCGCCTCAAGCAGCCTATTTAAATCCGGCTGGAGACCCTGCGTGGGCTGGGTGTGCGCTGTCGCTTTTGCTTATCACTTTATCATTAAAGATTTAATTGTATTTGCCTGTGCGGTTGCTGGTGTTGATGTACCAGAGCTGCCCGAATTTGACATGGGTACACTTTTAACAGTTCTTGGTGGAATGCTTGGAATTGGCTCACTCAGAACCTACGAAAAACAGAAGGGACTAACCAAGTGATATGGCTAAGGTTAAGGTTAGAAAATCTAAGCCAGCAAAAGGTAAGGCAAAGGTTAAAATAACAGCCAGCGGTAAGAAGGTATCTTACGGGCAAGCTGGAAAGGCTAAGGGTGGTGGACCAAGGGTAAAGCCCGGGACATCAAAAGGGGACGCATATTGCGCTAGAAGCTACGGACAAATGAAGCGTAGCCCGAAAGCAGCAAAAGACCCTAACAGCCCACTAAGGCTTTCACGCAAGCGCTGGAAATGTAGTGGTAAAAAGTCACGGAAAGGCAAGTAATGTTTGAATTGAGTACACGGTCATTATCTAGGTTAGAGGGGGTAGACCATGCGCTGGTGTTGACGGTAGAGAAAGCTATCACACATACCGGGGTAGACTTTGGCGTTATATGCGGTTTAAGGACCGCTGAGGAGCAGCAGAAGCTTTATGATAGTGGAGCTAGCCAAACACTAAAGAGCAAGCACCTACACGGCTTAGCTGTCGATTTAATGGCATATGTAGATGGAAGAGGTAGCTGGGAGCTAAACCTATACGATGATATAGCAGATGCTATGCGACTAGCCGCACGTTATAACGGCACTCGTATTCGCTGGGGAGCTGCTTGGCACATACATGACCTAGCTGATTACGAAGGGACCATGGAAGAAGCTATGAACGAGTATATAGATTTGCGTAGGTCTCAGGGAAAGAGACCGTTTATTGACGGTCCACACTTTGAAATTATGGGGGACTAAATGGGCAAGTTTAAATCATTACTGCAATCTTCCGCTGCGCTAAGCGTCATATCAGAGTACGCTAAAAGCCAAAAGAATAAAGACAGCGGCGGCACGTCAGTGAACCGGGTAAAAGTAAAAAAGAAAAAAATAACAAGCGAAAGCCAAACCAAAAACGTCAAGGTCCAAAAATCTTAATGGCACAAAAGAAGCTGCAAAAAAATTCTAAACTAAATCCTCTGGACAGCAATCAAGACGGTATTGTGGATGACCATGAATTAGAGGTAGCGCAGACAGAAACAGAGCTGCGTAAACATCTAGCTCAGCTACGAATGGCACGGTACACGTTGATAGCCATGGGTGTATTTACGACAGCAATGTTTTTCGTACCGATAGAACGAGTAAATGCCTTAGCCGATATTTCTAATTTATTTTATATAACAGGCGGCGGTGTGGTCTCAGTCTATATGGGTGCAAGTATGCTAGGTAAAAAATGATAACGGTATTTGCTTTGATGATATATGCAGGGCAGCAGCTACAGCCGCCAATAACACATTGGTACGATATTAATCGATGCCAATATTTTGCATCCCGGGTAATGAACCAGCCAGCCGTCCCGGGAGAGAATAAAAAGAAATATATTGCAGTTTGTAAGCTTACGAATGTTGACCCGTCAAGAACGAAGATATACCATTAATTTGTTGGCAGGTTAATTCCGAACACCTGCCAGCACTACATTCATTGTAATCCTCCCTAAGACTAAGCCCCGGTGTGAACCGGGGCTTTTTGTAACAAATTGTAACATTTGTTTATGCTACCTTAGAGACCTCACCCTCTACAGGCTGCAATTCGTTGATGAACTTAACTGCTTTGCTGGCGGCTGAGGCTGCTTGGAAAATGAACTTCTGGTCATTCTCAAGAGCTTTAAGCCAGCTAGCAAGATAAGACGCATGGTCTTCACGCACAGTATTCTCAAGACCAAGCTCAGCACATAAGAACGCTGAACCCATCTCAGCAACCAGCTCTTCCTTGGCGTAATCTTTACGACCTTCACCAACTTTAAAGTCACGGTTTACACGGCTCTTATGACCAGTCCAGTGAACCAGCTCATGCAGCTCAGTAGAATAGAAATCAATGGCAGTCAAAAATTTCTCAAAGGCTGGCATTACAATCTTATCTGGACCCGGTGCATAGAACGCTCTGTCACCGTCTTCTGAGATAGAAGCCTGTGTGTTGGCGATGTAAGCATCAACAGCAGGGATACGCTCGTCAGGGTTAGACACGGCTGTAAGAACGACAGGTGGTGCAAATTTCTCAGGCAACCCGTCAATCTGGTCAACATTGAAAACAGTGCTGGGCTTGTACAAGTAAATAGAAGATTTTGCATCTGGGTCAGAGCTAGTCTTATCTTGAACCTCTATCGGCTTGGTAAAGACAATCATGCTGCCTTTCTCACCTGCACGGACGTGACCGCCGTATTTTTTAGCTTGGTTAAAAGTCATCCAGTAAGGGCTGCTAAGACCTTTCTCAGCAGCGGCACACCATAACAGCAGCACGTTAATGCCCTGATAGCTTTCACCGTTGTGGCGCTTAGGCATAGCAAAACCTTTGCCACCTTCCCACGGCTGGTTCCAAGGACGTGTACCAGCTTTTAACTGGGCGATAATTTGGTCAGTAACTTCTTTTTGAATGTTGCGTTTTGTAGGCATTTAAGTCTCCGTTGTTGGTTATATTATTAATATAAGCATTATATCGTAATTATCAAGCACTGATAATAAAATAATTTAAATAAAAAAAGAGCCGCATCAGCGGCTCTTTGTTGCAACCATTATTTGAGCTGCTAGCCATGTGCAATTATCACGCAGCCACACTACAGGACGTTGCCAGCTTTTAAATCCCCGGCGCTGGTCTTGCTGGTTCCAATGGCAAGCTAGCGCTGCCATCTTAGACCGTATCTTATTTTCATCAGCCCATTCCCGGTCATAGCGGCTAGCCATAAATAAATCATACAGCTCTGCACCACGCACCGCCCTACGATTGTTGTAAGCTTTACGACACTTGGTCCCACAGAACCTAGCATCATGCTTAACAGTAAGATATTCTGCGCCACATTCGTGGCAATGTTTTTTAATTTTAGACATCGTTCTCTCCGTTGGTTTTCCGACTAGTCACAGTATGGACTAATCAGTGCGTGATGTCCAGCCACGTTTTAATTTTTTCATGGCTATGTTAAATTCCACTTCTCTGCCCTCTGGAACCCACACGCACATACGCTTAGCACCACGCTCTTGCTGTTTCAGAGTATAACGCTTTTGTGCCATAGCGTGTTTCACACTCTTACTTGTTTCCGCTTTCATTACGTCTCCTATCTAAAATTAATGCCATGGTTTTTGCGTACCCGGCGATATCGACAATACTGTCTAAATGTTCCGGGCTATGTATCAGTCTGGCAATCTTAACTGCTACCATCCGCAATGCGTGACGCATCTCTGGGTCACGGCATTCATTGATTACTGAAATTAATTTATCAGCTCTGCCAAAGTCATCAGAGGGGTGACCATAATCAGCACCCCTCTCATCGACAACAGTGGACAATTTTGTGTTGAACTCCTCAACAACAAAACCGCCCATGTTTTTTGCGACACGCTTATTCATTATCGATATTCTCAACAGTTTGAGAAATATCTACGACCTCAGCTCTGACGCTGCTGATATGTTTACCTAACGTATTGTAGGTATTTTGCAGCTCGTTCTGTAGCAAGCCATACGACTTGAACAACCCAGACTTGATAGCTGCTAAATCTTCTTCAGCTATCGCTGCTTGTTTGTTAGCTCTCTCAAGCTCGTTCTGCAAATCTTTGCGCTCGTTACGCAGACCTTGCAGCTCTTGCAAAACGTCATATAGCCAGTCGTTCTGCTTGCCATGCTGGAACATGATATTAGTCAAATCCCAGTCCCGGGGACTATCCTTAATAGAATGGTCCATGTTGCTGTTTAATGTATGCATATGCATCTCCCTAAAAGTTATGGGGGGCAACGCCCCCCGGGTTAGTATTAACCAAAATGCTTAGCGCACTCTGGACCGATACCTCTGTCGAGGCTTTCCGGGTGGGTCAATACCCGGTTACACTTACAACATCTACCCTCATGCTGGACCTTTACCTGCTCAGGTAGATTGTCGTTATTGAGGTGAGCAAGAACCCACGCCAATGCTTTAAAGCTAGGGGCATCAGGTCTGCCCTTCTTACCAGCTACAAGCTTGCTGCCATCCGCTGGGATGAAACCAAGGTATACACTGTCTTCAAAAGACTGGTTATCTGGACCAGCAAGAACATTAACGAACCTAAGATTAGGACCGTTAAGACCTTCTTCTTTTTTCTCTTTGACCTTGAAGGTAAAATGCTTACCAGTCTTGAGGCTGGTAAGAGTGAACACTGCGCTACCGCCAAGGATAAAAGTTCTGGCATCTGCTGCTGTTTCAAATTTGCTCATAATCATCTCCGTTATTGGTTATATTATTAATATAAGCATTTTTACGAAGATATCAAGCACTGATAACAAATTAACCTAATTCGCCCCAATTATCACCAAAACCACCTTCAACTAAATTATTTGTGCTGGTTCCCGGGAACACGTCTAAATAACCCTGCACCATGTCTTCATGCATCATTTCAAGTAAATTGGGTGCGTCCCGACTAGACGCTTCATCTATAATAGCGTCATGGATAGTGGCAAGCATCCTTGACATACGTTGCCCCCCGGCAGCTCTTGCGTCAGTCAGTGAGCGTTTATGGCGTATCAAAGCTCTAGCCATAATCGATAACGCTGCACGTTGGACAGGATAATTAGCACACTTAGGCAGGTCCGGCATTTTACCCATGTAGATAGTCCCACCATCTACCATACGGATGAACCGGGTTTTCTGTGCCTCTTGCATCATTTGGAAACGGTAATTAAACGCCTTGGCATAGCGTGTTGACCAGTAGTCTATATAGTCCTGAGCTTTTTCTGTTGGCACACGCATCGTGCTGGATAAACCGTTAGCCCCAGACCCATAAATAATACCAAAGCTTACGCCCTTGGCTTTTGACCTAAGAGCTTTGTCTGCTGGTTTAGATTTATCAATCTTGCGACCAGCCATCACTGAAGCTACCTCAGCATGGACATCACCATTTACGACATCGTCCAGCAACTGTTCATCACCAGACAGGAGAGCAAGAACACGAAGCTCAATTCCAGAATAATCAAGAGACACAAGCTTGCGACCAATACCAGCAATAAACGAAGACCTGACACTAGTCTCTTTACCCAGCAATTCTTTGTCCCGGGGTATCTGCTGTAAGTTTGGACCTGATGATGAAAATCTACCTGTTCTCGCATAGCCAATATTAAACCTCGCTTGAATACGTCCACCATTTAGATTTGCAGCATTGATGATATTCTCGCCAAACGAATTAATATATTTACTAATAGTTTTGTATTCACTTAGCGCATCAAAGAAAGTTTCCAGTGGTGTACCGGGAACCATACCTGCCAGCCTCTTCAGCGTTTCTGTAGTCATGCTAAGCTGACCAGTCTTTTCGGTTTTAGTCCATCCTTTAAGAAATTTGTCTGGCATGGTCTTGGCAAAATAATCTGACCACTGGCTGTCTGAATTTATATTTCTGACCTCAGCTTCACTCACCAGCTCACGAATAGCTTTGACCCGGTTCTGTTTTTCTTGATGCCATAAAACTATTAACTGTTTATGTGTGGTCTTATCTACCAACATCCCGGCATCTTCCATTTCAATGACAGCCGGGTGCATATCATTTAGTATTCTAAACCCAGACCAGCGACCTTCATCAGCCTCAGCTTCCCAATGCTTCCACAGCTCATAGGTTAGCTCTGCATCTTTGTAAGCGTAGTCGAGCTGCTCTTGCGACAGTGTTGATGCAGACCAGTTACTGGCTTGCTGCTCTTTACTCATCTGCTTTTTTAAATCCCACTGAACTAAATTAGCTAAGCTAAAACTGCCACCGCCAATAATCGCACGGCGCAGGTTGCCGACATCCAACAGCTCAGGATGCTGCTTGGCATCTAAAAACCACCGGGCTTCAAAACCTACATTGAAGACAACCCATTTGCCTTTGTTAAACAGCTTGGCGCAGTTTCTAAAACCACCGCCAATCTGGTCAAAATCCACAACTACTTTTATTCTTTTATTACACAAGCTGACGAGCCTTACCCTGCCGTCCCGGGGGGACAGGCTGGTTGTCTCAAAGTCTAGCGCTGTTGGTCCTATCTCGACACATTGTCGGCAAATACTTTTCAGCGACTGATAACTTGTAATTTTCTGATAATCCATTATTATACCTTTTGTGTAGACAATCTCCGTTGGTTACACCATCGAAGTTGCAACGTAAAACACACTTGAAGAACTAACCCCGGAAGCGCAAGCAACCGGGGTTAATTCTATGTGCTACTTTTTACCGTTCTTTCTGGGCTTCTTGCCAGACAGCAAAGCATCTTTCGATAACTTACCTGCCATAAAGGCTTCACCAGAGGCTCTCTCAATCCAAGCTTTTATTTCAAACTTGGGCTTCCAATTCTTTTGTTCCTGAGCTTCAAACTGCTCCTTGGAATATTCTATAATTGGAATGTGAGGTTCGCCGGATGCAGCTCTATCAGATATTGCTGATAGCAAGTCCTGCACGGCATTACGTCCTGACGTTGACGTTGTGGTAAACTTAACGTGTACCTCATCACTGTCAGTGCCGACACAACCGAAACCCAGTAGACGGTTCCAGCCCTCACCTGCACTTTCCCGGTAAGGGGAATGGTCAGGCAATTGCTCCATGTCTACTTTAGCTTTGGCTCTTTCATAGACGGACCACTCAATCCTATCGACTGGGCGCTGACCTTTCCAGCATACCCAACCTTCAACGACTGATTGCGGCTCAACGAGATATAACTCATCACCGGGTTCGTCACGGTCTCTCCCTATTGCATACATCCCAGTCTTACCTGAGAATGACATATACTGGACGTTGGACTGTACACTGTCCCCAGTAACCTCAGACAGGGCATCTGAGATTTGATTTTCTGACAGAGCTGGAAGCTCTGACGTTTGTACAAATGCAGCTAATGATTTACTCATAGTTTTACTCCTTTACATTGCTACGTTGCTATTCGTTTGATTTCTAAACGCTCAGAAGGAGCGCCCTCAGTCTCAAACGGTGACAGGTCTAACCCTGCCTGTTCGACCAGCTTACGGTTTAATGTACGCCGACCTTTAATTGTCTTCACCACGATTTGATATGGTCCGACAACTAAACTGGTTGTCTGTCTGTTCAGCAGCTCTTGTTTGATAGCTTCACCAGCAGCAGACTTTTGTTCTTTTGCTAATTCCTCAGCGTCTTTTGCAGCGCTGTAGTTTTGGACAAAGGCATCTAATGCAGAGCCTCTGTTGCCCCGGGATTGTTGTGTTGGGCGAGGGGCAAAGTCTACGCCGCACACTTTTGTAAATGGGCATAGCTTACATTCGCCTGACGATTTACCTTCACGGTCCAAAGTATCAGCAGAACGTATCTTGAGTATGCTCTTAGCCCGTTGTGCATACCGCTCTAATATTTTTGGCTCAGGCGTAATGATGTGCTGAGTAATATCGTTGTAGTTACTCGCATCCATGTAAATCAAAATACCTGCTTTGATGGGGTCTTTGCGGTAATACAATTTATTTAACAGAGCCATGCCAAGGCGTAGCTGTGTGACATGGTTAGACCTTGGGAGCTTGCCCCGGTTTGTTCTGGGGTCAATGGTCTTAAACTCAAACTGATACCGCCCGTCATCTAACTTGGCTACGCCATCCGGGGTTGCCGATATCATAGTTTCTCTGTCTGCAAATGATTTCTGTTCATCACCTGCAAGCTCTAGGGGCATATTGGATGCCCTCAAACTTTCTACCAAATACTTTTCGCCATGAGACCCACGCCTTGCATAGCCCCAGTCAACTGGTCCTTTCTCAGCGTCATGCTTCTCATACCATTGCCGCCTGATACAGCTATCTGCCTCAGACGCATTCATGTATTGACTACGGTCTACTTCCCAGACGTGTCTGTTCTCAATTGCAGTACGTCCAAAGTCTACCTGCTCTTTTATAAAATCTTTATTAGTTATCATCTGCTGTCTCCAATAGTTTGCCATGGTGTTGACGCTTGGCTTTATTAATTCTTTCGACAGCCCGGTCTAACTTTGTTTCAGCTATAAACGTATCTACATGGACCCCATGTTCTTGACCCATGCGATGCAGCCGTGCGTAAAACTGGTCCATGATTGATGGTGACCAATCTTCTTCAACAACAATTATGTGTGAGCTGCCACGCTGTAAGTTGAGGCTAACACCCATGGCAGAAATTTGACCCACCAATACATTTAATTGTTTGTCATTAAAGTCGTTGACCAGAACCTCTTTTTCTTTGGCGCTGGTACGTCCGTCCAATGACGCAACCGATATACCTGCGTCAGCAATAGCCTCGACAAGACCATCAATAACCTGACGATGCCACGCCCCTACAAGTATAGGTCTGTTACCTTCTTGGACACGCAAGATAATCTCAGCGGCTGATGCGTCAACTTTGGCAAGACCAATGATGCGTCTAGCAGAGCTGATACTCTCAGACTGTTTACGCATTGCCTCTTCAATATCACGCATGGATGTTTCATCCAGAAAATCCAAGACCTCTTTTAATTCAGAGCTGCTGGTCAAATCGATATCTAATCGGTTGTGTGTGATGGGCGGCATATTTTTCCAAACGTCAGCCAGCTCATGTCTGACTGCCATGCCATCGAATATCATCTCGTTGAGCTGGTCAGTATTGCGTGACCCGACTACCATTTTGGTAGGGAACCTAGCTCCCGGGAAAGTACGCTTCTGAGTGATACAATACTTGAGCTGAAATTTTTCCATGCTCATACCACCAAGGTCATCTTTAAGTTTATCGAAATCTGCCCGACATAGAAATGGAAACAAGTCATCGTTCCATCTTGTAACGGGTGTGCCTGTCAGCATCCAGCTATGACGGCAACGCTCAACAAGACCACCCTTGCCTAAGATAGCTTTGGTGCGCTTTGCCTTTACAGATTTTAAGGCATGGCTCTCATCACATATCAGGACATTGACCTTGTCAAAACTAGCGGCACGTTTCGTTGCAATGTCATAAGACATAAGCAACACGTTAGCTGCTGGCTCAGGTTTCTTTTTAGATGTACGCAAGATGCACGGTAAGAAACCTGCATCTTTTAATTCAGCAGCCCACATACCCAAGGCAATGGGTGGCGCTATAATAATGTTGATTGATGTTATCCCGGTATTTGTGTCTACCAAGGGATGTACCTTTTGCAAAGCAGCAATTGCAGACAAGGTCTTGCCAGACCCCATTCCACTAAAGTTACCTGCGAAAGATTTAGATGCTAGAAAAGCTGCATCTGAAATTTGGTGTGGTAATAAATTTTTCATGTAATCAATTCTCCGTTGTTATGGTCATAATACATTTTTCAGTGCGTGATGCAAGCGCAAAAATTTAGGGGGCTTTCGCCCCCCGGTTTTATTGGGTTTCTTTCCACAGTGCATATTGTGGATACCACTTGGTAGCGAACTCTTTCAGACCAAGCATACAATCCTCGACCTCTGACCAATCGTAGCAACAACGGTTGTCCAGAATGAACTGGTCATGCACGTCAGCAAAGGCAGGGTTAGTTTCACACTCACCAGTGTCACGCACATGGTAGATGAAATTTTCCCAGTCAGCACTGACCTCGACCCAATACTGGCTTTCATGGCAACTGTACCACCTGTCGATATCATAATCGAAACCAAGGTTAGGATTATCACGCTTGAGTTTTTGGACCCGGTTGTAAGCGTGGTGTGAGCGTGTTGATTTGGGCTGGGCTACCTTGTCATGTGGTATCCGCACCCGACCATCTGAGTGAGACGGGGTCAGCTCAAACACCTCAGTCACTCTGGCACGTCTCTTGACCTTCTTGTCTTTGATGCTGACAAGGTCACCAACAATGCCACAGATGTAACGTCTGCCAGTTACAATCTGCCAATGGTTACCAGCGACAATCAAGAACACTCTCCCGGGAGTACGTTCATTGACAGTCTGCTTGAGCCAACCAGCAAGCGTAGGGTTACGACCCTCAGCATTGCGGTAAGCAATCTTACACATACTGATTTTCAATTCCTCAAACGCTCTTGAGATTTGCCCGGTGCTTGTACCCCGGACAGCGTGGACGTATGGGAACAGGTTACGAATGAGACGTGAAGCCTGACCTGTTGTAATGCCTGACATGATAGACAGGACGGCTGGACCACAATAACGGTTCTTGTCACGTTTTGTGGAACCATGATTAACAGGACGAACTTTGAAAGGTACGACTGAAGCTGTAATTAATTTAGACATTATTTTCTCCGTTGGTAGTTAATAATAAAGAGGGGTGGCTTACGCCACCTCTCCGATTTTGTTGAAGCCAAAGCTTGCGACCACAACGCTGCTGCTCAGGTCACCTTTGACCCGGATAACATCACCAACAGAAATGCTATGCATACGGTCTGCAATCCGGGTGATGTTTTCTTCTGGACCGATGTTGCCAATCTGGAAAACGTGGTCAAGGTTATCAGCCTCGATTTCACAAACGACACCATAATTAAAAAAGAAAAAATCTTTGTCGAGGCAACCGTCAAAGGTAGCCGCAAAGTAATCGTTAGTGCCTTTTGTTTCTGGCTTGATGTTTTGAAGGACTTGGTAAATCATAATTTTCTCCGTTGTTAATTGCTTACACTATTAATATAAGCATTATTTCATAATTATCAAGCACTGATAGTAAATTAATCAGTGTTTGACTAAATTATTTTTTCGTATAGTCTCTTAAAAATGCAACGGAGAGGAGCTACGATGAATTTTCTGAAACTATTTTTGCCTGACAAAAAAGAACAGCGGCTATCCATGATTGCCAAGTTACCACCTGAGCAGCAGCAATGTTATAAGGGTGACGGCAGTGGTCTGGATGTCGATGCTGTATGGGAAATCAAGATACCTCTGTTGCAAATGAATAACCGTGAACATTTAGAACGGTACAAACAACGGAGAAAAATCTATGAGCAAAGACATCGTACTAGATGCGGAGCTAGTCGCAAGACAGTATCCCGTATTTCCCACGAACAATAAAAAGCCTTGCTGGTCAAATGCTGAGCTGGGCGTAGGACGTGGGGAAGGTGGTTACAAAGTAGCCACACAAAAGAAAAGAGAAATTAAAAAGCTATTCAGTCATAAGCTGGCGAATGAGATAGCTGTACCTATGGGCGAGATGTCCGGGCTGATGTGTGTTGACGTAGACACATACAAGAACCCGGAGCTGCTTGACTGGGTCAAAGAGCAGAGCTGGTTGCACGGCACGTTAGTCCACAAGACTAGGTCTGGCGGTTTGCATTTTATATTTAAGCATCCCGGCAATGGTTATCGTTTCCCGGCTACACTGCGTGACGGTGTGGACATTAAAGCCAATGGCTCTGGTTACATATGCTTTCCACCAACAAAAGGCTACGAGGTACACAAGCATAACAAGGTGCTTGAGTTTCCCATCAGTGTGCTGAACAACACACAACCTTACACAAATGGTGCATTGCCTACATCGTCTTTTAACGAGGCTACAGACGATGACCTTATCAATCGCATAGCATCAGCCACTGACCTGTACCCGGCGCTGCGTACACTGTCTTACAGGCTACCGACTAGACGCAATGATGACGGGTCCAGTTTTAGTAAAGTTGAGCAGGTATCAATATTAAAAAATATAATGCTGACCAGTGACGCAAAGAATGCTGGACACAAACGGCATGATGACTGGCTCGACAGGTTTAACAAAATTGATGACCTTGTCGAAAGCGCAAACAGAAAAGCAGATTTGCAAGTGTCACAAATTGCAATTGATAAAATCACAGGCGATGGTGAGGCGTTTTTTAAGGACACAACATCACGCCCAATAGGAGTGCAACGTGAAACCACAATAGAAGATATCGAAGCCCATGTTGCACAGGCTGTGGATGATGAGTATGAAACTATGAATGCTCAGGGCTTACGATTAGAAAAGTTACAACCGATTGACTGGGTGATACCCGGCATGGTTCCCCGATGTTCGACAGTGTCTTTAGGCGGTACATCGAATGTCGGGAAAACGAGATGGCTAGCTGCTCTGGCTGTCTCGCTCTCCGTTGGTAACACGAAGAGGATGGGTCTACCGCAAATAGACACGGCTCATCCTACTTTGTGGATTGCCAATGAGGAACGTGCTGATGATATCAAGCGGCGATTAAAAGCTGTCATGTTGCAACACAATGATGAAAGCAGTGCAGACATTGTTGTGCGTGGTAAGGACAGAGGAACGGCGAGGCTGATAGCTCTGAATGAGATAGGCACACCTGAGCTGGACCAGAAAAGTATAGCCTCTATTGTTGCCCAAGCCCGGCGTGTTGACGCACGGGTTATTATACTGGACCCATATATAACTTTGTCTGAAGCTGTCGATGAGAACAGTGCAGTCAGCGCAGGTATGTTGACCAAAGCATTTATTTTAATATCATCAATGACAGGAGCTGCTGTTCTTCATGCACACCACACACCGAAAGACAGAAATAAAGACAATGATTGGTACAGGGGTGACGCTAGTGCTTGGCGTGGTTCTGGTGCAATTTATTCTGCTCTTGATTGTGGTTACACTCTTAGCCACTGGATGCCTCGCAATGGTGAGCAGCGCAAAGCGTGGAAGCAGAAGACACTTGAGCTGGGTCTATCACGATACGTTGTATTGGACACAGGCAAAATCAGAGAGGGTGAGCCACTACCACCAGTTATGTATCAATTGGTGGGGCAAGAGATGGATGAAGGTGAGGGCTGTGCTATCGGAGTTTGTGAGCTGACTGATGAACAGACTGCTGCCAATGTTTTGCTGGACGGTGCAATCGATAAGCTGTTTGCATCTGAGCTGGCAGAGAAAATGGGGGAGCAGCTTGGCTATGGTTCGTTTACCAAGCTGGCTGAGATACATGACAAGATGAGAGGTGAAAGTATTTGGACGGTGACTGGTGACAGGATGTTTACCCGGGATGCTGAGAAGCTGCACATGATGTTTGAAGAACCAGTGCATTGGTCCGGGGGTACAGTGCAGCTTGTTCTCGACACAAACAAAAAGACAAATGGAAGATGGACATTTGTAATTGCTCAAGCTGAGAACAAGTTTACAACTTGAGCAACGTGAAAGGTATATATAACAACCATTATAAACTTGAGCGCTCAAGTTGATGCTCAAGTTTGTATCAAGTACAAGAAAGGAAGGAATACCAATGGTTACAAACTTGATGAACTTGTTCCCCCTAAAGGGGACATGGTCTTGGGGACACAGTCCCCTTGGGGCAATCAGATGTTAGTGCTTGGCATAGACCCGGGGCAAGCTGGGGGTATATCGGCAGTAAAATTCTTAAACGGTAAAACTCCTACGTTACTTAAAGCGATGAGAACACCCGTGCTATTTTTTAAAAAGAAAAAAGTTATTGATGTGGCATCGATTATGATAGAGCTGCAAGACCTTGCGATTGACATTGCTATTATTGAACAGGTTCACGCTATGCCAAAACAAGGTGTATCCAGCAGCTTTCAGTTTGGACGTAGTTACGGAGCTGCTGAGGCTTGCTGCCAGTTACTTGCTCCAAAGGTAGAGTATGTGTCACCAGCAGTGTGGAAGAAAGCCATGGGGCTTGGCTCAGAGAAACAGTCTAGTCTTGATATGGCTAAACTTACTTTCGGCAGAAACGAGCTGTGGAATGTAAAAGCAAATGATGGAATTGCTGAGGCTGCTCTACTTTGTATCTACTTGGTAGACAAATTTAATAAAGTAGATTAGTCTAGTCGCATGGCAGTACAAAAATTTTACGTTTACACATTGACTGACCCTCGTAGCTTGCAGGTCTTTTACGTTGGCAAAGGTACAGCGTCCAGAGGATATGCACACACTCATAGATTAGATATCAGAGATACGGACGCTAGCCCTAAAGCTAGAATGGTCCGTGATATTATTGATGATGGGGAAGAGGTGATTGTAAATATATTGAAGCGGTTCTCTGATGAGGACGAAGCGTATCAGTATGAAGCAAAGCTTATTGAACAGACACCAAACTTGTTGAACAGTTTAGCAGGTGGTGGCGGTGACCGTTCAGAGATGACCAAAGCTGGTGACGGCAAGCGCTACAAACTTACACCAAAGCAAGAGCAGTTTGCCCAGCTTGTAGCTGAAGGTCAGCAGTCTTTGTCTGACTGTTACAGAGCTGCTTACGATACAAGTAGAATGAACGACAAGCAGATAAACGAAGAAGCAAGTAAGCTTGGCAGTCACCCAAAGATTACCCAAAGGGTTGCAGAGATAAAAGCCCCGGTTCTTGCGAAATCGCAGTTAAACTTTGCTGACATCATTACAGGTCTACAGAAAGCTGCTGAGCTTGCTGACCAAACTGCACAAGCTGGAGCAATGGTCTCTGCATATCGTGAGCTGGGTAAGCTTATCGATGCATACCCTGCTGAGCGTAAAGAAATCACAATGACTGATGACATCGTTGAGAGATTGCAACGTGGACGGCTCAAAGCCGCTGAGGTCATCGACATCAACAAACACAGAAAGGAAGGTTAGCCATGCCCGGATATATGTATGGTGGCAAAGCGAAAGCAGCGCCAAAGAAGAAAGCTAAGGTCAAGGTCCGTAAAAAGACAAAGACTGATAAGAAGAAATAATGTGGACCATCTTGAACAGGTGTATCTGCTTATGACTAGTCAGAGGCTCACAGGTAAGCAGCAGACATTGCTGGAACGTGCGCTTGGTCCCGGGGTCACCATGGTTAACATGGAAGACATTGAGGACGGTGAGACTATCTGCCTAGTCGATGATGAGAATTGGACGGTAACTAAGAATGGCAATTGGTTCAGATATAGAGAAGATAACATCATTGAACTCTACTGGGCATGACTGGGTAGACCCACCCCCGGGGTTTGGTCCAGCTCAGACGTGCAGGTATTGTGGACAGCGTAACATAGCGCCGTACAATACTATGCCGTGCAGTACGGGTCATGGTCTAGTCGCAGAGCTGAAGACAAAGAGTGACTATGAACCAACCTAATCATATAGACATTGATATGCAGCTAGCTGATGCCATGGCAGAATGCTACGCCAACCCATTGCGTCATGTCATGCTGTCTTATCCGTGGGGCAGTGGCATCCTAGCTGGAAGACATGGACCATTGGATTGGCAAGTCGATTACCTGACAATGATTGGTAATGAGGTCTCCAGCCGTAACTTCAATGGCACAGACCCAGTCGCACCCCTGAGAGTGACGTGCGCCTCCGGGCATGGAATAGGTAAGTCGACACTGACGGCTTGGCTGATAAAATGGGTGATGGACACCAGACCTTTTGCTAAAGGTGTAGTGACAGCCAACACAGCGGAGCAGCTACGGACAAAAACGTGGGCAGAGCTTGCAAAGTGGCACAATATGTCCATCACTAAACATTGGTATCATCTCAATAGTGGGGGTGGGTCAATGAATTTATATCATAAAATGCACAGAGAAACGTGGCGTGTTGATGCACAAACTAGCCGGGAAGAGAACTCAGAAGCATTTGCTGGTCTTCACGCAGCCAACAGTACACCGTTCTATATATTTGATGAAGCTTCTGCGATACCAGAAAAAATTTTTGAGGTCCGTGAGGGTGGTCTTACTGATGGGGAACCCATGACGTTTGACTTTGGTAACCCGACCAGAAACTCCGGGCGCTTCTATCAGAATATGATAGGAAGACATAAACACAGATTTATTAGAAAATTTATAGACAGCAGAAACGTATCCATAACCAACAAAAAACTACTAAACCAGTGGGTGGAAGACTACGGGGAAGATAGTGACTTTGTTAAGGTCAGGGTCAAAGGTGAGTTTCCCAGCGCTGCATCAATGCAGTTTATCCCCAGTGAGCTTGTGGATAACTGTGTAAGAGATGACGTTCATGTAGAACCACATGAGCCACTAGTCATGGGCGTAGACGTTGCCCGGTTCGGAGATGACCAGTCTGTTATCTGGATGCGCCAAGGTAGGGACTGTGTATCGCAAGGTATTAAGACTTACCGGGGTGTGGACACAATGACGTTAGCGTCAGAGATATCCACAATAGCTGCAAAGAAAAATCCAAATACAATTTTTATAGACGGCGGTGGTGTTGGCGGCGGTGTCATAGATAGATGCAGACAACTAGGACTAGAGGTAGTCGAGGTTAACTTTGGGTCCAAAGCTACTGTCTCTGGCTATGCTAATTTACGAGCGCAATGCTGGGGCAATCTGCGTGACGCTATGACTAGTGGCATAATGCTAGACGATAACCCAGACATAAGAGCCGACCTAACGTCAGTAGAATACGGGTATAATACAAGGAACCAGATACAACTTGAAAAGAAAGAAGATATGAAAAAACGTGGACTAGCCTCGCCAGACCTTGCAGACGCTCTGGCTTTGACGTTTGCATTCCCGGTAGCTCCGACCAGACAAGGCTATAAAGGTGTACCAATATATGGTGAAGCAGTGCATGAGTATGACCCTTTTTAATCAAGCGACTAGACGCAACCCAAAAAATAATATAAGGTTGCGTAAAAGGATTATAGAAAAATGCCAGTAGCGGTAGCTAAAAACAGTACCAGCGATTATGAGCTGAGACAGATAGGAACGGATGATTGGGCAACCATTAGAGAAATGGTCCCTGCTATCCATGCCGAAAGCAGATACCGGGACAGCAAGCTTTCTGTAGAAAAAGTACATGGGTTGTTTGAAGATACTTTGCAAAATAAAAATCAATGCTGCTTCCTACTTTGGAAGAATAATAAATGCATTGGCTTGTTTGCAGGTATTGCGATTGCACATTTCTTTACTGATGATGTGTATGCTTCTGACCTCATGTTCTACGTCATTCCTGAGCAAAGGAAGACTAGAGCAGCGTTGTTACTCGTTAGAGCATTTGAACGATGGGCAGCAATGCTTAATTGTGTGGAAGTATCCGTTGGAATTTCAACGGATGTTGAAACCGAAAAGGTAGCTAAGTTTTATGAGAAGCTTGGTTATAAACGTAACGCAATCGGATTAAGAAAGGGGATATAGCTATGTGTTTTTCAGCGCCTAAAATGCCAGCTCCACCGCCGCCACCACCAGCGCCAGCAGCAGCACCAACGAAAGTTGATGGTGCAGTTACTCAATCTAGACGTAACCAAAAGCGTAGGGCAAAAATGGCAGGGGGAATGGGCAGTACTGTTAAGACATCCGGGCAGGGTGTTTTAAAGAACGCTTATACCAGCTCACCTACATTGTTAGGACAGTAAAGTATGGTAGCGCTCTCACCAGAGAATATGTACAGCAGCTCTGTGTCTGGAACTAAGAGGGGTAACCTTCACAAAAGATACAAGCAGCTAGAAGACTATAGGTCATCATGGCGTAGTCATTGGATGGAGATAAGTGATTATCTTTATCCTAGACGAGGACGTTTTTTGATTGATGGTCAAAATAATAGAGGGCGTAGACGTAACAACAAAATTATAGACAGCACAGGGACACAGGCGCTTAGAACCTTAGCGGCAGGGCTTATGTCAGGAATGACTAGCCCTGCCCGACCTTGGTTTAGGTTTGCTTTATCAGACCCTGATATGATGGAGCTGCCAGACGTAAAAGAATGGTTAGCAGCATCAGAAAAAGTCTGTCGTAATATTTTGCATCGAAGTAATTTTTACAACACGATATACAACGTGTACGGAGAGCTAGGCGCTTTCGGTACAGCTCCGTTATATCGTCAACGTAACTTTGATGATGTTATTAGGTTTAGACCATTTACTGCTGGTGAGTATGTCATAGCAGAAAACGCACAAGGTAAAGTTGATACCTTGGGGCGTGAGTTTACTATGACGGTTGCTCAACTTGTAGAAAAGTTTTGTATGGACCCGGAGACAAAAAGCATAGACTGGACCGGGGTCAGCTCAGCTACAAAAAGACTTTGGAACAACAAGAACTATGACAGCCTAGTTACTGTCATGCATATGATACAGCCAAGGTATGGTATAGACACAGCCAAGTCTGATAAGAAAAATAAACCATTTATGAGCTGCTACTTTGAAAAAGGGGCAGACAATGATGATGTTCTAGAGGAAGGTGGTTACGATACTTTCCCAGCTTACATATCCAGATGGGATGTACTACCGGGCGATGTTTACGGAAGATGCCCGGGAATGGATTACCTTGGTGACGTTAAGCAATTACAGCATCAACAGAAACGTAAAGCTCAAGCAATTGACAAGATGGTGAACCCACCAATGGTAGCACCTGCTAGTTTGAGAGGTAGACCGACTACAGTTATCCCGGGTGGCACGACTTATGTAGATGCCACACAAGGTGGTCAAGGATTTATACCTGCGTACCAAGTTACACCAAGACTACAAGAAATGATGGTGGACATAAGAGAGGTACAAGACAGGATACAAAGAGGTTTTTACGCTGACCTGTTTGCGATGATGATACAGTCAGACCGTAGACAAATGACAGCGACAGAGGTTGTCGAAAGACACGAAGAAAAATTAGTACTGCTTGGACCTGTTCTGCAAAGAGTAAACGTAGAACTGCTAGACCCATTAATGGACGATGTATTCACCTTTGCTATGGAAGCAGAGATGATACCCCCAGCGCCAGACAGCATAGCTGGTCAAGACCTGCGTGTTGAATATGTGTCTTTACTAGCACAAGCGCAGCAAGCTGTAGCAGCTTCATCCATGGAACGTACATTAGGATTTGCAGGTAATCTTGTAGCGGTCTTTCCACAGATTGTGGATAACATCGATGCGGATAAGGCGATACGAGAATACAGTGAAATAATGGGCAACGCAGCTAACTTGCTTGTAGACCAAGAACAGGTAGACAAGATACGAGCTGACCGCCAAGCGCAAGAGATGCAGCAGATGCAGCAGATACAGCAAGCGCAAACTGCCCAGAATGCAAAAGTGCTATCACAAACTGATACTCAAAGACCAAATGCTTTGACCCAGTTACTACAAGGGGGGCAGTCCGTTGAGCAATAGTTTCGTAGTACACGATAGCAGTGACGAGCAACAAGTTAAAAAAGCTCAGGCGCTGCAAGAGGACAAAGATAAAGACCTTATGTTTGTTCTTAAAGAAGATAGAGGGCGTAGGTTTTTATACGACCTCATTTTTAACGACTGTCATATGCTAGCTAATAGTCATGTGCCAGCTTCAAGCGACAGTAGCGCTTATAACGAGGGTGCTAGGCAGGTGGGTATTGCCATTTACGAGAAATGCAAAGCCGCCAGCAAGTCGCATACATTAACAATGCTTGAGGAGAACCATTTCGATGAATGAAGAACAAACAACAGAAGCTGTAGTTGAAGAGACTACAGAACAAAATTCCCCTACTGAAGCACAGCCTCAGACTACTGAAGCTGCTGCTGAGGTGGAGAAGACCACCTTGCTGTCGGATGACGAAGGTGATGGAGCTGGTGAGTATTTTTATGACGCACCAGAGGACTTTGAGGTGACCGAAGAAGTCCAAGAGCAACTAGATGATTTTGCAGATTTTGCAAAGGCTCAAGGCATTAGCCAAGAGCAATTTCAAAGTCTAATAGATTATCAACAAAATCGACTAACCAATGCCATGGAGAGCGTTTCTGCTGAGTTTATAGGACGTGCTAATTCATGGGCTGAAGATACCAAACTTGATGCAGAGCTTGGCGGCGCACAGTTACAAGAGAATTTAACTGTAGCCAAAAACGCTATGCAACAATTTATGTCTCCTACTATGGGTCAAATGTTAGGTATGCCTTCTGAGGAAAATCCCGGGGGCATGGGACTAGGTAATCATCCAGAGGTTGTTCGATTATTTTATCGCATAGGTAAGGCGATGCAAGATAGCAATTTAGTTGTAGGCGATGCAAAAGCTTCTGACGAAAATGCGCTAGCTCGTATGTACCCGACTATGTTCAATCAAAGCTAGGAAAAGGAGTAAACTGTTATGGCTACACTTAGCGTGACAAACCCGACCCTTGCTGACTTAGCAAAGGTCACCGACCCGGACGGCTCTATCGCTGACGTTGTCGAAATCCTAAATCAGACGAATGAGATACTAGCTGATATGACATGGTTAGAGGGAAACCTCACAACTGGTCATAGAACTACTATCAGGTCTGGTTTACCAACTCCTACATGGCGTAAATTGTATGGTGGAGTACAGCCTACTAAAAGTAAGGCAGTACAAGTCACCGACAACTGCGGTATGTTGGAAGACTATGCGGAAGTTGACAAAGCACTTGTCGACATGGCTGGAGACCCAGCTAAATTCCGTCTACAAGAGGACAAGCCACATATTGAGGGCTTGAACCAACAGGTAGCTACTACCTTGTTCTACGGGGATGAAGCTGTGAACGCAGAGCGTTTTACAGGTTTTGCACCTCGTTTTAATTCACTATCTGCGGCAAACGGTGAGAATATCATCAACGCTGCTGGCAGTGGTTCGGACAATGGCAGTATCTGGCTTGTATGTTGGTCCCCACAAACTTGCCACGGGATTATCCCTAAAGGCTCAACTGCTGGTATTCAGCAGCGTGACCTTGGTGAGGTTACCATTGAGAATATCGATGGGGCAAACGGGCGTATGCAAGCATATCGTTCACATTATCGTTGGGACGTGGGCATGAGTGTCCGTGACTGGCGTTATATTGTGAGGATTGCCAACATCGATAGGTCTAACCTGACTGCTGACTTATCAGGCAGCTCTGCTGATTTGAACGACCTTATGCACCAAGCGTACTCACAGCTCCCAACATTGGGTGTTGGACGTTGCGTATGGTACATGGACCGTCAAATGCTAGGCTTCTTGCGTAGGCAGACATCGAATGGAGTGAAAAATTCAACACTCTCATTTGAGAATGTCGGGGGTACGTTCCAAACTTCATGGGGTGGTTATCCAATCCGTAGGGTGGACGCACTAAAGACTAACGAAGCAACAATCACTTAACTCAAGGAAGGAGTAATTTATCATGGCGATAATTGATGAAAGACTTGAATTTTGTGATGCAACTGCTCTCAGCACGTCTGGGACAGGGTTGGCACTTGTTGGGGATGTCGTAGATATTACGTCTGCGTCTTCAGACCTTGGCATGGGCGAACCATTGTATCTTGTTATTCAAGTAACAACAACGGTTACCAGTGGCGGTAGTGCTACTGTTAACTTTAAACTAGCGTCAGATGCAGCAGCAGCAATTGCTGTCGATGGAAGCGCAACAGTCCACAATGTGACTGCTGATATTCCAAAGGCAACTTTAACTGCTGGTCATCGGATTGTTATGCCGCTTTCTAGCGGTACAACAAAGTATGAGCGTTTCATTGGCATCATTCAAGATGTCGGTACAGCAGCTCTTACTGCTGGAGCCGTGGACGCTTTCATATCGAAAGACCCAATTGGCTGGACAGCTTATCCAGACGCTACAAACTAAACTGGTCAGGGGATTGGGTAACACCAATCCCCTAGCCTTAACTGGAGCAACAAATGAAAGTTAAATTTAAAGAAAACTTTTTTAGCCCTGATGGGTTACTAGAAAAGGACACGGTTCATACTTTAGATGACAGCTACCTGCAACCGGGCAAGCTTCCTAAAGATGCAGTAATTATGGAAGGTGTGGCAGAAGCAGCACCTGAGCCTGACCCAGAGGTAGAAGCTCACGCTGTACACAAAGGTAGAGGCAAGTACGATGTTTATTTAGCAGGTAAAGTTATTGGCGATAACCTGACTAAAGCAGATGCCAAAGAAATGGTAGCAAAACATAATGGCTAAGCCGGGTTTGTATGAAAACATCAGGAAAAAGAGAGCCAGAATAAAAGCAGGTTCTGGGGAAAAGATGCGTAAGCCGGGAAGCCCGGGTGCGCCAAAAGCTAAAAATTTTAAAGACGCTGCTAAAACAGCTAAAAAACCTAAAGTAAAGGTTAGAAAGAAAAAGGACTAGTATGGCATCACAGGTACAAATAGCAAAATTGGCACTACAGCACGTTGGCGATAGATTTGATATATCATCAATGACTGAGGTGACCCCAGAAGCTGAGCAGGTTAATCTTATATTTGAAGATACAAGAGACGCACTGCTGCGCCAGCATCCATGGAATTTTGCTAAGAAATTTGTAGTGTCAGCAACTCTCGTAGGTACTGTCCCGGGGGGATGGACCTTTATGTATTTATACCCGACAGACGCAGTCAGGATTTTAGGTATTACAAATCCGCTAGGACGAGGCATGACCCCGGTTGAATTTGAGGTGGCTAGGTATAGCACTAACAGGGTGGTGTTGACGGACCAAGAAGATGCAGAAATTATTTACACAGCCAGAATAACAACAACTGAGGATTTTGACCCAGAATTTGTTATGGCTCTTAGTTACCAGCTTGCTGCAAAACTAGCTATGCCCCTTACTGGTGACAGAGGTATTGCAGGGGAATTAGAAAAGCTAGCTACTATCTATTGTAATAGTGCATGGGAAACTGATGCCAGCGAGGGCATAGAACCTGCCAAACCAGAAGCAGATTGGATTACTGCTAGGCTTGGGGTGCAGACGGTAGACAGTGTCTAATGGGTAGGTATTATGACAAAAGTAATTCAATCTAGTTTAGCTGGGGGTGAAGTATCCGAAGCTATAGGCGCTAGAGTAGACATAGGGAAGTACAAAAGCTCATTAGCTAAATGTGAGAACTTTTTTGTACAGGTGCATGGTGGTGTTGCCACCCGGTCTGGATTGCAATTTATTGGACAAGTTAAAGACAGTACAAAGACTGTAAGATTATTGCCTTTTGCTTTTAACACAGAGCAAACTTATATCTTAGAATTTGGCGATTATTATATGCGTGTCTTCAAAGATGGGGGGCAGGTATTAGAAAGCGCAACAGTAAAAAACATATCTGCTATTACTAAAGCGAACCCAGCAGTCATAACCACATCAGCAACGCACGGACTAACTACAGGCGACAGCGTTTTTTTACAAAACATTGGGGGCATGACAGAATTAAACGGACGAACTTTTCAAGCCGTTGTTCTGTCAACAACTACATTTTCATTAAAAGAATTAGAACACTCAGCTACAGCCGGGATTAACAGCAGTGCTTTTACTACATACACATCTGGCGGCACTGTTTCTACAGTATTTGAATTAACCACACCTTATCCACAGACTGCGCTGTACGAATTAAATTATGTACAATCAGCAGACACCATGACTATTGTGCATCCTACATACCCACCTAAAGAAATTGCTAGAACAGACCACGATGCATGGACAATAACGGACATTACGTTTGCCCCGGCGCAAGCTTTTCCTAGAAGCGTACAAGTAGCCGTAGGCACTACAGGTTCAGAAACTCACAAGTATGCAGTGACTGCCGTTAACTCTGACAGCTCAGAGGAAAGCCTGACCGGGACAGCAGGTACATTTAGTGTGCAGTTTGTTACGCAAGCTAACCCAGCTATCTTGACCACTACAGCAGCTCATGGATTATCAACAGGTGACACTTTTCATTTAGAAAATATCACAGGCATGATTGAGTTGAACGACAGGCGTTTTAGAGCTGGTACTGTTACAAGCACAACTATTGAATTAGAAGATGTTAATTACAACCAAGTCGATAGCACCGGGTACACAGGATATGGTTCTGGTGGTTCGTTATTAGTAGGCTTTATAAAAATTACTAATGGCGCTGAGACTATTAACAATACTTTAAGCTGGAGTGTAGTAGCTCAAGCACAAACGTATAATGTTTACCGTGAGAAGAATGGTATATATGGATTTATTGGACGTACTGAAGACACTAGCTTTGTAGACAGTAATATGGCTCCAGACCTAGACGATACACCGCCTAGAACTAGAGACCCTTTTGCTGCTACTGATGAGTATCCTTCCGCTGTTGCTTACTTTCAGCAACGTAGGGTATTTGCAAACAGTAACAAACATCCACAGCGTTTGTTTATGACGCAGACAGGTAACCAAAACAACTTTGCTACATCATCACCAGCTAGAGATGATGACGCTATCATAGCAACTATAGCTAGTACTAAAGTTAATGAGATTAGGCATCTGGTTCCTATGTCAGACCTAGTTGTTTTAACCTCTGGTGGTGAATGGTTAGTAGAAGGTGTGGACAATGTTATCACACCGTCAGGCATTCAAATTACTCCACAATCATTTTTTGGAGCTACACAATTACCACCATTACTTTCTGGTGACGTTGCCCTATTTTTACAACCCGGTCAAAACGTCAGAGACTTAGGTTACCGTTACGAGGTGGATAGCTATAGCGGTAATGATGTATCTATTTTGGCTAGACACTTACTAGATTATAATACACTGACTGATTGGACGTATGCCCCAGCGCCGTATTCTATTGTTTGGTGTGTGCGTGACGATGGGATGTTGTTAGGGTTGACTTACCTTAGAGAGCAAGAGGTATTTGCGTGGCATAGACACACAACAAAAGGTAAATTTAAATCTGTAGCATCTGTTAAAGAGAACGATATTGACGCTACATACGCTTTAGTAGAGCGAGTAATAAACGGTGACACAGTACGTTACATTGAAAGATTTAAAGAGCGAGATTTTAAAACTATACAAGATGGATTTTTTGTAGACGCAGGTTCTAGTTTAGATAATCCTATAACTATAACAAACTACACTCAAGCTAACCCGGTTGTAGTAACTACAGCAACAGCACATGGATTAACTAATGGTGACACTGTTGATATTTGGGATGTATACAAACACGACACCAACACGACACAGGGGTTCTCGTTATCGGATGAGGTTAGGGGAAACGGCTATACTGTTAATAGTGTTACTAGTACTACTTTTGAGTTACAACTTAATGGTACTAATGTAAACGGAACAGCTTTCGCAGAATACCACAACGGCGGCACAGTTAGAAAAGCTGTAACTACGTTATCTGGTTTGTGGCATTTAGAGGGCGAGAGCATTACTGGTGTTGCGAATGGGTACGTTATACCAGCCACTACAGTAACTAACGGCAGCATTAGTTTAACTACACCAGCTAGTCGCATTCACTTAGGTATAAATTACATATCTGAGATAGAGACGCTGCGTCTTAATGTTGCTGGCGCTGAAGGAGCTAGCGCTATTCAAGGTGCTGCTAAGAAGATAGGCAGACTTACCATAAGAGCTGAGCGTAGTCTTGGTATGGTTACAGGACCAGACAGAGACCATTTAAAAGAAGCTAAGTTTGGTATGCCAGCGCTATATGGTCAGCCATTGGATATGCTGCAAGGCGATAAAGATTTAACACTATCACCGTCATGGAATAAAGACGGACGAATAATAATACAGCAGAGAGACCCTCTGCCTCTAACTGTTCTTTCAATTATTCCTGACGTAGTACCGGGAGGAAATTGATGATAACAATACAAGAAGAAGATTTTAAAGAATTTGTGGCAGATGTTGGACCATTACTACCTAAGCACTGGGAAGAAATTGCATTGGATAAGTCAAAAATAGATTTACAGCCCGACTGGGATGTTTATGACGTTTTGTATAGTAATGACCGAATGCACGTTACCACTGCCCGTAATGGTTCTGAGCTGGTAGGGTACGCTATATTTATACTGACACAAGCACTGCATTATAAGCAATTGTCAGTGGCTGATGGAGACGTATTTTGGTTAGACCCAGCCCACAGAAAAGGAATGACCGGGGTTAAATTATTAAAAAAGTCAGAAGAGTTTTTAAAATCAAAAGGTGTGCAGAAAATTTTTAATAAAGTAAAGCTGCATAAAGATGTAGGTAAAGTGTTTGAACGACTTGGCTACACTCCTATTGAACGTGTATATGCGAAAGGGGTTAGCTAATGGCAATTACGGCAGCAGTAGCTACAGTAGCTAGCGCAGGTCTTAGCGCCTATTCAACTTATCAGTCACAAAAAGCTGCTAAGCAACAGGCGAACTATCAGGCTGCTATCGCTCGTAATAATGTAATTATTGCACAGCACAACCAAGTTAGAATTAAACAGCAAGCTGATGAAGCAGAAGCTGACCAAAGACGTAGAACTAGCCAGTTTAAAGGCGCTATTAAAGCAAGAGCTGCTGGCTCTGGTTTGCTTGTAGATGACACACAAGACAGCACCGTGCAGGGGTTGTTAGCTGACGCAAATGCTGAAGGCGCATACGACATTTTAAAAATACGAGACACCAGAGAAAACGAAATTAGAAACGCAAAAATACAAGGGATGGAATATCAAGCAAAAGCAGATTTATTTACTGCTAAAGCAAGCAGCTATAACCCGGGCATGGCTGCTGCTGGAACATTACTAGGCTCTAGCGGTGATATTTACTCTGCCGGACAAAACGCAAAGTGGTGGAAATAATGGCAAGAATACCGACACCAAGAGACCAAGGAGCTAAGGCGTATCAGAATGTAAATATGTCTGACGGGCAAACTCGTTTTATGAACGTGCCGCAAGTGGACGTTGATGCTGGTACACGAGAGCAAAGAGACATATGGGTAAAAGCATTAGATGGTGTTGCTGATAGTGCAACTAAATGGCAAGAGGGTAACGACAAGCGTGAGCTGGTTACGCTAGAAGGTAAGATAACTAAGCTTCAATCATATTTACTAGAAGACCCAGACTTTGGCGGCGTAGGCACATTGACGGGTGACGATGCACTAAAACGGATAAATGGTGGCTGGTCCCGGGAGATGGACGAGCAAGACCCTCAAGGTTCAATTGTAGCAACTAAGTACGCTATCGCACGAAAAGAATTTGAGGCTGCTGGTTTTATTTATGATGACAGTAAAAGCCTAACTGACAATTACGAAGCAAATATAAAAGCACTTAGAGAGCAACACACTAAAAGTATGGGTGGTGTGGGTACGTCTTCTGCTGAGGAGTACATTAATAAAACTACAGGCGCTTTTGTTAACAATGTAAACAAGGTTCAAGACGTAGCGTATAAAGCTAAGAATGAGTTACTGTTTACAGGCAAGATGACTGATTACCAAGAGGTGGGGTCTCTTCAGTTTAATAATCCTACTGCTCTAGGAGCTACGTTAACTAATGTAAAAAGTTTAGTGCTGGATAACGATATTGGTATAGCTGCTCAAAAAGGTGTTACTGACCCGGCTATAAAAGACCAGCTTGTACAAGAAAACCAAGCACTAGTCGTAGAAGGTGCTATTAAACAAGCTATGGCTGTTGGTGATACAGCTACTGCACAAAAACTTTTAGATGACTATAGAAGCTCTGCTAACCCTACAGGCAAGGCGGTGTTGCAAGGCGAGAAGCTTACAACGCTAACAGAGCTGGTCAAAAAGAATGGCGATATTGCAGGTGGTCAAAACTTTGTTAACGATTTACTTACCGAACTAAAACCAAATAGCACTGACAAACAATATATGACTAGTGTAGCTGGTGGTCAAATACAGCTATACGACATTGCTGGTCTGTATGAAGAGGTTAGAAAAAAATATGGTGGTAAAAACCCAGAGATGCTTAAAGCAGCAAATTCATATATTGCTGGTCTAGCAAAAATAAATCAAGAACGAGTGGCTGTAGATGAGCGAGAGGCTATTAGAGAATTTAACAAGCTTATATCAGAAAACAAAACACCGCCGCCTGAGCTGTTAGCTAGACTACCAGCTAATTACAATGTGTCGGCACGGATATCATCTGCGTCTGGTAACGTAGAGACCACAACAGATATGTCTATTCACGCACAAAATGATGGCGCTCCCCAAACGCTGGTTACTGCTGATGGAAAAGCCTATGACCAAGTATTGTTAGGAATGCTAGAAAGCGATAGCGGAGCTGCTTTTGTAATTGCCAATTTTTCTGGCTCTGATGAAAACGACCAAGCGCTGCGGTCTGTTCTTAGCGCCAAAGCTTACGAAAAAGTCTCCGCAAAGATTGCAGAGAAACAAGCTAAAATAGACAAATCAACTTTGGAAAAATCAGGCATTCAATTTCCAAAAATAGAAAAGATTTTAAAAGATGAGATGAATATAACTAGCGATAGTTTAAGAACTAAAATACACAATAGCCCTTTAATCAGGGCAGAGTTAGACGCTTTTTATGTACGATATGCAAAGAAAAACGGTGTAGCCCCGGATAGCGCTACTATTAAAAAATTCTTAGCCCCGTATGTTGTTCGCACAATTACAAAGCCAGCGCCTAGAGTACCTATTACTAATATAAAAATCGGTTCAGATGAACTTGGTTTTATGTCTGATAAAAGTGACATGGAGCTGGCAACCACAATCGACACTATGCTGGTAGACACCAGCAGCACAAAAAGCAGAAACATATTAGCTACGGTTTTAGGCACAACTCTTTTAAGTGTAGAAATTGCTATTGAAAACGTAGAAGACCAAAATAAGCCTGTTAACTTAGCTAACTTAAATTTAGCTCTGCGTACTGTTCCGGGAAGCCAAACAAACGCCGACATAAACCCTCTCGCTGTTATGAGTGAAAACACTTACAACTTAGCGGTAGGATTTGGTGGCACAGACAGTGGACTGCTTACGCTTGTCGAGCAAAGCGGCATCAAAGCTTTATACCCTAACGTAAACCCAGCTACTCAGGTCAAAGGTGCTTTGTACATAGTAGAGCGTTTGACTGCTGGGGGTCAGTTACCGCCTATTACTGATGATATAATAAACGGTATGCCTAGCGGAAACAAACAAGGCTCTGTCGCTTACAAAGAGTATATGAAAAAAGTTAATGCTGCGCTTACAAACCCTAACAATAAAGCCGTGATAGATACTTTGCTGGGTAATGTAGCAGCAGGAAATACGCTTTTTAGTAATCTTGATTACAGCTACCTTAGAGGTGAAAAATACAACACCGGGTACGCTGCTGAATTAAAATTACCTAACACGCAGGATGACGATTAATGGGAACAGTTTCTTCTATATTTCAAGACAAAGAAGAAGGTAGCTTGCTAGGCGATAAAAAAGACGTTTTGCAAATTGATAACTCTGCACTTACAGACGCAGACGGCGTAATTAATATGCCTGACATGATTGGTACGGACACCAAAACAGATGCCGTAACAAATACCAGTACCATAGGCAGTCCTGAGCTAGGTAGCAATAATGAGCCATTTATAACTGCTAAGCCAGTTAACGCTAAAGTAGGCGCTGTTAGCGACAGTGTGAATGTG
>MDSV01007989.1_pt1 | contig 37081 bp, 40 predicted proteins | sample 810851 | NCBI WGS metagenome assembly MDSV01 (sample SAMN05326640, study PRJNA326480) | marine metagenome | isolation source: seawater | place: Atlantic Ocean: North East | collected 2012 | reverse complement strand
CGTGCAAAAGCAGTTAAACAACAAATGTTACTCCTTGGCGCTTCTTCTGATCAAATAAGGTTGGTTAGTTATGGCGAAGAACGCCCAGCAACTGATGGGCATGATGATTATTCTTGGCAACAAAATAGACGCGTTGAAATCTTATATTAAACTAAAATAGCAATTTAAACGAATGCGTATTTTTATTTGTCTGATTACTTTTTCTTTGATTACGCTAGCTGATGAAAAGACCTCTAGTGAAAGCTTAACTCCTGTAATTGAGCCGATATCTAACAATATTACCGAACGTTTAGAAAAAATTGAAAATCAGCTCAATAACAATACCCTACTGGAAATGCTTGAGTCTGTTGATTCTCTCAAAATGGAGATAAATGCGTTACGTGGAGAGATTGAAGTCCAAACACATAACCTCGAAAAAATAAAAGAGAAACAACGTGATCTATATACAGATTTGGATAGTCGCTTAGGATCATTAGAGACCATAGGCACAAATAACAATGCAACTAGCGATATAACATTAACAAATGGTTCTGATGTAGATGATCTAGAAATATTGGATGCAACTGGAAGCAATGTTGACTTAGTAGATGAAAATAATTTAATGACTGAAGAAGCTCTAGTTATAGAAACAACAAGTAATATTGGAGCAAATAACGAAATCGACACTGCGGAGGCGCCTTTTGATCCGATGGCAGCTGAAAAAAATTATCGAGATGCTTTTAAGTTATTAAAAGAATCTCAATATGAAAAGGCATTAGAAGAATTCAAGAGTTTTCTGAAAATATATCCCAATAGCGATTATTCAAGTAATGCACAATATTGGATAGGAGAGGCTAATTATGTGATGCAAAGATATGAAATTGCTATCAATGAATATCAAGCTTTATTAAATACGTATCCAGATAGCCAAAAGGTTTCGCATGCATTATTAAAAATTGGTTATAGCTTCACGGAGCTTGGAAATATCGCAGATGCAAAGAAAATATTAAAAGATGTTGTGAGACAATACCCTGATACCACCGCGTCAAAACTTGCAGAAGAACGTTTAAGAAAAATTAACTAATATCTCAATTCTATCCTCACTCAAATGAGATTAGGTAAAAACTCTTTTTCATTAGTTCAACAAAAAACTGAATTGGTAATTAATGAAATTTTCTATTCAATACAGGGAGAATCCTCTAGGGTTGGATTTCCTACTACTTTCATTCGATTAACCGGATGCCCACTTCGTTGTCAGTATTGTGATACTGAATATGCATTTACTGGCGGAGAAAAAATGAAAATTGAAACAATATTAGATAAAGTAAAAAAATTTCCAACAAAATATATTACAGTTACAGGTGGAGAACCTTTAGCACAAAAAGCATGCAATAAACTTTTAAAGTCATTATGTAATAACGGGTATGATGTTTCGCTAGAAACAAGCGGGGCAATTGACGTATCTAATGTCGATAAAAGAATAAAAAAAATCGTAGATATAAAAACACCTGGCTCTTCCGAAGTTGAAAAAAATAATTATGGAAATTTGAAACACTTAACAATCAGAGATGAAATTAAGTTTGTAATTTGTAACCGAGCAGACTACGTTTGGGCAAAACAAAAAATTATTAAAGAAAAAATGAGTAGTATTTGTGAAATATGTTTCTCACCTGTTACTGAGACTTTAGCACCATCGGAACTTGCGAATTGGATTCTTGAAGATAGTTTAGACGTGCGCATGCAAATACAGTTACATAAATATCTATGGGGAGATGCCCCAGGAAAATGAAAAAATTAGATAAAGCTATCATTCTGCTCTCTGGGGGTCTCGATTCAGCAACAACATTAGCAATAGCTAAAAAACTTGAATTTGAATGTTATGGGCTTAGCTTTAATTACAAACAAAAACATATCTCTGAACTAATAGCAGCAAAAGATATCGCTCTGTCAATGGAGGTTGTTGAACATAAAATCATTGAAATTGATTTAGCTCAAATTGGTGGATCAGCTTTAACTGATAAAAAAATAGATGTTCCAAATTTACCAATAAAAGGGATACCAATTACATATGTTCCAGCACGTAATACAATTTTTTTATCATATGCTTTAGCTTGGGCTGAAGTAATCAATGCATCTAATATTTTTATCGGTGTTAACGCAATCGATTACTCTGGGTATCCTGATTGCCGACCTGAGTATATAAAATCCTATGAGAAATTAGCTGCATTAGCAACGAAGGCTGGTATTGAAGGAACTTCATTTAGAATACATGCTCCACTTATTGAACTTAGCAAAGCAGAGATAATTGAAAAAGGAATATCTCTTAATGTTGATTTTTCAAAAACGATTTCTTGTTACCAGGCAGATGACCGAGGCTTTGCTTGTGGTTCGTGTGATTCATGTAGATTTAGAAAGGAAGGATTCGAATCTGCTGGTATAGCCGATCCAACTAATTATTGGTAATTTATATAAAATATATTAGTTAATGAATTGTTTTGCTTTTCTAGACATAGGACGCATAGCTAATTGCTGTGTTTCTGTTAGGCGTATGTAATTGAAGTATCTTGTCCTTATCTCACGAACGTAAACTACTGTTTGCCCACAACGACAATCGCGTATTTTTTTTCCATTTTTTTTGTATGGTTTCGCCATAAGCAACATCGCTAATTCAACATTTTGGAACCATTTATTCTTATCTAGCCCCATTTCTTCAGCTAACGCTTGCGCTCTTTTTAGCCTTGTATAACCAGAATTATATGAAGCAACAGCAAACCACATTCTATCATTTATAAGTATCGTTTTATCAAATCTGTTTCTGAGTTGGCTTAAATATCTAACACCAGCATCAATACTTTTTTCAACATTTCTTGTGTCTCTTAAACCCATCAATTTTGCTGTTGTTTTGGTTAATTGCATTACACCTTTTGCGCCAGCATATGAATTTGCATTTGGGTTAAACCGGCTTTCCTGAAACATTAATGCTGTAATAAGTCGCCAATCGAAGCCATACTTCTCTGCATAAAATTTTGTTTCATCCTGATAAGGCGAAAGTAGATTAGCTCTGTTTATCTTGTCATTGTATGATTCTTTTAGGTATGGTTGGTCAAAATACTTCGCATGTAAAACATTATATTTAACTCCACGATATTCGTTTTTAATAAACATATTAAGATCGTTATGAAGTTTATTATTTTTAGCTCTCACTGCCCAACGATGAGCCAATGGCTCAGATAAAATGAATTCTGTCTTTAAGCCCATTGCCTCTATCCGATTTGATCTTATTTGATGCCCCCCCATGACTGTCAGGTCATAAACACCAAATGCTACTTTTAATAGTACTGTGGCAATATCAGAATCTTCTTCTATGAGTTCAAAATCATATCCCTGATTTTTTAATCTAGTCATATGCTCCCAATAAGGATTATCTCTAGACAAACTTATTCTTTTACCAACCAAATCTCTTGTATCAATTATTTGTTGGTCTTTACTTCGCCCAATAATGACTGGGCTAGCATAATCATATGGTTTAGTATATTTTATTAGACTGTTATGACTTAACGAGATTGATGGCAGTGATGCAGCTACTATATCTCCTCTTCCTTTAAATAATAATTCAAACATTTCTTTTCGTGAATTAGCAACAACAACATCTACACGTAACTGATTTTCTTTTGCATATTCTCTTAGTAATTCATATTCAAACCCAATCAGTTTGCCATTACTTTGATAATAGTGTGAAGGGTTAGCATCTGTAATAATGCGGATTACGCCTCGCTGTTTAATAGATGGCAAATCGTCATAATGAATTGATGTGCTACCATGTAAAAGGTGCTGCTTATCCAAATATTGGTTTAATATTTTGTGTAAATCTTTGGAATTACGGCTTACTGCCCATGCCATACTTCTGTTATTAGTTAAACTGAGGCTAGCTTGTAGTTCATAATTCAATGTTCGTTGTTCGTCAAGAAAAATGCTGTCAAATGCTATAAGGTCATATTGCCCTGACTTAACTCTCTCCATGGTTTTTTTGTGTGAAATGTAATCGGGTATTTCTTGCAGGGTCATCCCAATTTCATTTTTTGATAGTTCAGTCAGATATTCCCATACTGGTGATGCTTTATATGCAGCTACATGTCTGCCTGCAAGATCACTAACACGTCTTATGCGGCTGGTATCATTGCGTTGTACTATTTTAAATTCAGAGTTTGCCCACGTATGCGTGTATTGGAGATGATCGTTATGATCTGTTGAAATATTCCGACTCTGCCCAACTATAACATCCCCTTTCCCCCTGACTAAGTCTATAACTAGATCCTTGCTATCTGAAAAGACCCAGGCAAGTTTCAAATTATACTCATCTGCAAATTCCTCTAATAGCTGCTTTTCAATTTTACTAACGACACAGCGACTACTTTTCTTTTCAACTAATACTCTCAGTACCCTGCGGTCTAGTATTGCCTCCATACCATTTTCAATGTTACCGCTTATATTAATATTTTTGAGATTTTGATTTATTTCATTAGATAATGGAGTGTTGCAAAAATTCTTCTCGGGCTGTTTATTGATGCCTTCTGCTGATACAAGGATTGGAGATAAAAATGCAAGTAAAGCAATTTTCAAATAAATGATGAAGCTTGAAGAATAATTAGTTCCTAATGTCGTCGAAAGCAGTCTCACTCAAATTGCCCATAAATTGAATAGGGCTCAAATCATACCTCATTTCTATAATAATATTCTATATGTTGTGTTACATTAAATTTGAAACCCAACATATTGATATATCAACAATATTACTATTTTATTAAAAAAACTAGCTACTCGGCTCCCAAGTATGTTGAATTAAGAGGTTAGTTAGTGCTTACTTATTTCTAGTATATTGCTTATTAATTTTATCCAAACGCTCAGGAGTACCTATATCAAACCAAAGGCCCGTAAATTTTTGGCCACTTAGAGTTTTTTTCTCTATAGATTTTCGTAAAAGCGGCGCTAACGGATAACGCTTCTTTTTTGGCATATATTTTTTAAAAAATCTCGGGTGAAATAGCCCAATTCCGCTATAAGTAAGTGCCTCTGGTCCTGATTCAAAAATCTGTCCATCAGTCAAAACAAAGTCGCCTTCTTGATTATGTTTAGGATTACCAACAAGAACTATATGTGCATCAGAAGGACCTAAATTTTTAGGCAAAAGGTTATAATCAAAATCGGTAAAAATATCTGCGTTGGTAAGTATAAATGATTTTTCGCCTAGTAAAGGGAGTGCCTTCATTACGCCCCCCGCGGTCTCAAGCGGTAAAGAGCCCTCATTAGAATAACTTATTTCAACATCATAATTTTTTCCTGAACCTATAGTTTCTTGAATTAGCTCCCCTAAACGACCGGTATTAATTATGATTTTCTTTACACCGGCCATCGCTAATGACTCTATTTGATAAACAATAAGAGGTTTCCCGTTAACTTTGAGTAAAGGCTTTGGGGTCTCTTGCGTTAAACGGCCCATTCTCTCGCCCTGTCCCGCTGCTAGGATCATTGCTAGCATCTATTTCTTTCCTCTAATCTCGGTAGAATTAATTCTTCTATGATGATGCATGCCGGCTTTAACTCGGAGTATATCTCTCTTAAATCAAGAATATATGATAATGTTCTTGGGATATCTTTCACAAAATTATGCTTTCCGTCTCTATTAGAGAGGCGGGCAAAAATTCCGCAAGCTTTTAAGTGTCTTTGGACGCCCATTAAATCGAACCATCTTATAAATTCATTGCGATTAATTTTATGCTCAGACTTTTCTTCATGAAGTCTATTTAGATAAAAATCAACCCATTTACTAATTTCATTATGTGGCCATTTGATATAACAGTCTTTTAAAACAGATACCAGATCATAAGTAATGGGGCCATATACAGCATCTTGATAGTCTATTATTCCTGGGTTATTGTCCTTTGTTATCATCAAATTTCTTGAATGAAAGTCTCTATGAACAAATACTTTGGGTTGCTCCAATGCATTTTTTATTAATAAATTGAATAATGTATTAAACATGCTCACATGATTATCGGTTAACTCAATGTTAAGATATTTCTGTATTAACCATTCTGTAAATAATTCCATCTCGATTTTCAATAACGATGTATCATATTCGTCAAGGCCACCGATGTTGCTTGATAACTGCATAGTAATAAGCGCATTTATAGCATCTGAATATAGCTCATATACAGATGCGTTATTTAATGCATTGAGATAGAGGTCATTTCCAAAATCACTTAGTAATAAAAAACCTTTTTCAAGGTTGACGTTGTGAATTATTGGTGCATTTAAATGACATGCATGTAATTTTTTTGTAATTTTTATAAATGATTTACAATTTTCATGCTCGGGTGGAGCATCCATTATGATAAATGTCTGATTCTTAAAAAATAATCGGTAATAGGTTCTAAAGCTTGCATCCTCAGAAGCGGGCTCAATATTAAAGGCACTTGATCCCAAACTATCCGAAAGCCAATGTTCTAATGTTTTGTAACGGCTCATTCTAATTATTCTCAAATTACCAAGAACTATCTATTGTATAGAAGTTCAAATAAATACAATTAATATATAGAATCATCATATAAACTACCATCATCTTCAATTATTCTTTAATTAATATGGGAAAAATATTGTATGCCAAGCTTATCTTTATTATTACCGGTTATATTTGTACTAGTGGGGCTTGGTATACTTGTTTGGAGCGCAAATCATTTCATTGATGCAACTGCAAATATTGCTCTTCAGCTTAATATATCACCTCTTATTACTGGGCTTATTATTGTTGGATTTGCGACATCAGCACCTGAAATTATTGTAGGAATAAAGGCAGCCATGGAAAATAAAATTGATTTGGCTATAGGTAATGCAATTGGCTCAAATATCGCAAATATAGGATTGATACTGGGTTTGACTGCTATATTTTTATCTCCCATCACAATCAAAAGCACCGCAATAAAAAAAATATACATGCTAATGTTTATAGCCATGTTTGTTCCTCTCGCTTCAATGCTGCATGGGTCTGACTTGAGCCAGTTTGATGGATTAATTTTGCTGTCCTGTCTTATCATCTCATTTTTTCTTCTAAAGAAAATTGCAATGAATGTAGGTAGTGATGACCCTGTAAATAGTCAATTTTCAGATGAGCTCGATGGAATTAATAAAAAAACTAAAATAAGAACTTTTTTAATACTAGTAATGAGTTTTTTAGCTCTTTTACTGGGTGCATCAATTTTTGTTGACGGCGCAGTTGATATAGCTCAATTTTTCGGGGTCAGCAACCTTGTAATTGGACTCACTATCGTCGCTATAGGAACCAGCCTGCCAGAAATTGCGGCTTCGGCAGCTAGTATAATGAAAAAAAAGGCTGATATAGCCATAGGGAATATTATCGGTTCGAATATGTTCAATATGCTTGCAGTGCTAGGAATTCCGGCACTAATTCAAGGTTCTTCAATTAACAGACTTGATCCATATATTTTTATGAGAGATTTCACGGTAATGTTTGCTCTGACTATTATGCTTGCGATTATGCTATTTGGCTTCAAGGGGGTTAAACTAACGCAGACTAAAGGGGTGTTACTATTACTCTGTTTCATGATGTACCAGTACTTAATTTATAAAAGTATCATAGGCTAAAATTTGAAAAATATAAGTTCAGAAAAACTAAAGGCGTTAGCTAAAGCAGTAATTAAAACTGAACAAGCTGCGCTTTCTGCATTAGTAGATAGAATTGATAATAAATTTGTAGATGCTTGCAACATAATACTTGAGTGTGACGGGCGCGTTGTTGTTACCGGCATGGGCAAATCAGGACATATTGCCAATAAAATTGCAGCTACACTTGCCAGTACAGGAACACCTGCCTTCTTTGTGCATCCGGGTGAAGCTAGTCACGGTGATTTAGGCATGATTACTTCTATGGATGTAGTTATCGCGCTATCAAATTCCGGGGAGACTGATGAGATTGTCGAATTATTGCCAGTAATTAAGAGATTAGATATAAACCTAATAACACTAACTGGAAATCCAAAATCTACTTTAGCCAAAACATCCAATGTTAATATAGATGTCAGCATCGAAAATGAGGCTTGTCCGCTTGGACTTGCTCCGACATCAAGTACAACTGCAGCTTTGGCGATGGGTGATGCTATATCAATTGCGTTACTAGAAAAACGTGGTTTTGATGAAGATGACTTTGCTCTTTCACACCCGGGCGGCACATTAGGTAAACGTTTATTATTACGTGTAGACGATATAATGCATATAGAAAATGAAATACCTAAAGTTTTGCAAGATGCAACTCTCGGAGATGCCTTGATTGAAATGTCAGCTAAAGGTCTAGGAGTTACTGCTATTGTTAATAAAAATAATAAGTTTTTGGGAATTTTTACTGATGGAGATTTACGCCGTGTCATTGATTCTGGGATCGATTTCAAATTCTCTAAAATAAAAGATGTAATGACAAAAAATGCTAAAAGAATAACAGGTGATGCGCTTGCTGCATCAGCGTTAGCACTAATGGAATCACATAGTATTAATGCACTCGTTGTTGTTGATAAAAAAGAAAAGTTGTGCGGCATTCTTAATATGCATGATCTTTTGCGAGCTCGGGTAATTTAAAAAAATGGATGAAAAAGCACTTTCAGAAACTGCCGCAAATATCAAACTTGTGGTATTTGATGTGGATGGTGTTTTAACTGATGGAAAATTGGTTCTAGGTGAAAATGGAAATGAATATAAATCATTTCACGTAAGAGATGGTCACGGAATAGTTATGCTAATGGAGACAGGGTGTAATGTTGCTGTGATTACCGCTCGCTCGTCTAAAATTGTTGCTGAGCGGATGTCATCACTTGGGATTAAATATATCTACCAAGGAGAAAAAGATAAAGGAAAAGCAATAAAAAACTTATTTGATCAGTTAGGTTTGATGCCATCCGAAATTGCATATGTTGGTGATGATATAATCGATTTGCCTGCAATGAATAAAGTAGCATTACCGATTGCAGTTGCAGATGCTCACCCTGAAGTTAGAAAAATAGCAAAATTTATAACAAAAAATAATGGGGGACAAGGTGCAGCAAGAGAAGTATGTGAGCTTATTATGATTGCTCAGGATAATTTCAAAAAAATAATTGAATCATATCTTATTACATAGTTATATGCGGTGTATAAGTTGAATTGGTCATGATTAACACTCGATGGAAACTTGTTGTTTTACTTATAATAATTACTGTATTTAGTTATTGGCTATTAGAAAAACTTATTGGTGATGATAAAAAAATATTATCTAAACTGGCGCATTATCCAGATTATTATATGGAGAATTTTACTACATTAGAAATGAATGAAGATGGAACTCCTAAAAATCAGTTAACTGCGTCCCATATGGCGCATTATCCAGATGATAATACTACGGAGCTGGATTATCCAAAACTTAAAATATTCCAAACCGATAAATCACCAATGAATGTTAGCGCAGATAAGGGTTGGGTAACTTCTAGTAATGAGGTTATTTTATTAAGAGGCAATGTTCATGTATATAAGGTAGATGAAACTGGTGAAATGTCATTAGAGTTAATAACGGATGATGCTCGTGTTTTAGTTGATAAAAAATATGCTGAAACCGATAAACCTACAACGGTTATAACTAAAAAATCAACGACTAACTCGATGGGTATACGCATTGATATGCAAACACATAAAATGAAATTTTTAAAAAAAGTACAAACAACAATAGAGCCAAGCCATGCAAATTAAATTATTTATTATTTTCATATGCGTGGCAGCTACAAATTATGTTTTTGCTCTATCGAGTGACAGTGAACAAAATATAGAAATAGAAGCTGATACAGCTGAAATGGATGACATAAATAAAACCACAATATATCGTGGTAATGTAGTTATAAATCAAGGAAGCATTCGAATGACAGGGCACACAATGACTGTGCATTTCGACGAAAATAATGACGTAAAGCTGGTTATATTAAATGGCTCTCCAGCAACTTATAGACAACTACCGGATAACAGCGATACATATGATGAGGCTGAAGCTCTAAAAATGAAATATTATGCATTGAAAAATAATATAATTCTTATTGACAACGCACTAGTTACACAAGAAGGTTTAATGTTCAGTGGGCAAAAAATAGAATATGACACAGAGTTAAGTAAAGTAAAAGCAGAAAGCTTACCTAATAAAACTGAAAAAGATGCAAGCAAAAAAGAAGAACGTGTAAAGATAATAATAAGAAAAAAAGACTAAAAAAAACATTTTAAAATAATTTTATAATTGATTTCAAAAAACTCTTATGAGCAAACTATCAATACATCATCTTTCTAAATCCTACCGTTCTAGAGAGGTTGTATCTGATGTAAGCTTAGTCGTAGAAAACGGAGAAATAATAGGATTACTTGGTCCCAATGGTGCAGGCAAAACTACTAGTTTTTATATGATAGTTGGTCTCATTAAATCAGGTGCTGGAAGCATACGTATTGATGATCTTGAAATTGATAATTTGAGTATGGATAAACGTTCACGTTTGGGACTTAGTTATTTGCCACAAGAAACTTCAATATTTAAAAAATTAACGGTAGAAGAAAATATAATAGCGATTCTAGAAACACATAATTCATCACATAAAACTTCTGTCAAACAGCGCGTTAATATGCTACTTGACGAGTTTCGTATTAGTCATCTTCGTAATAACTTGGGTTCAAGTCTATCTGGGGGCGAAAGACGCCGTGTTGAAATTGCTAGGGCTGTTGCCACTAAACCAAAGTTTCTCCTATTGGATGAGCCTTTCGCGGGCATTGATCCTATTTCAATCGGAGATATACAAAATCTGATACGAGAACTGTGTGGCCATGGAATTGGGATACTTATTACTGATCATAATGTTAGAGAAACACTTGGAATTTGTGATCGAGCATACATTGTAAATAATGGTAAAATTCTTGCTAAAGGAACATCTGAAGAGATTTTAAAAAATAAGAAAGTAAGAGATGTTTATTTAGGCCAAAAATTCACGCTCTAATAAGACTAGAGTCTGATATATATTTAAAAACAATTAAATAAAAAAAATGAAGGCATCATTACAATTTAAAATAACGCAGGGGCTTAGAATGACCCCTCAACTACAACAAGCAATACATTTGTTGCAACTATCTAATATAGAATTGAATGCGATAATACAAGAGCAACTAGATTCTAATATGATGCTTGAAATAGAAGAAGCAGATTCAAATGAAGATTTAAGTTCAACGGAAATAGAAAAGATAAATGCTAATGGATCTAATTATGACGAATTTGACCCCAACGAAGAATCAAGTAAAAGTGATATAGAATATAACGAAGCAGATTATGTATGGAATGAAGTTAATAGCGTCAAAACTACACAGAAAAAAAATAATCTTGAAAGTGGAGTAGATAAAACTAGGATTGAAGAGGAAGATGATAAGTATAAGTCGCTACATGAAGAGTTGAGATGGCAGCTTAACTTAATGTCAATATCAGATAATGACAGAGTTATTGCTGAAATTATTGTTGATTCACTAAATGATGATGGTTTTCTGGAAAATTCGCTTAATGATGTATTAGAAACAGTGAAAGAATCATTGGAAGATATTTTTCTAGAGGAAGTTGAAGCTGTGTTAAAAATAATTCAATCTTTGGAGCCGGCAGGTGTAGGAGCAAGAAGTGCAAAGGAAAGTCTTCTCATCCAACTGTGCCAATTTGACCAAAAAATTCCTGAGGTAAAAAAAGCCAAAGAGGTAATAGAGAATTATTTTGATTATTTGGTAAATCACGATTACAAAAAAATACTAAAAAAGCTCAAATTAAGTGAGAATGAGTTAAAAAAAATATTGGTTTTTATTCAAAAAAAATTAAATGCACGCCCAGGAAGCCAAATAAATAACTCGCGGGTAGAATATACTATACCTGATGTTAATGTGAAAAAAGAAAACAAAAAATGGGTCGTTAAATTAAACCAACATGCGATACCAATGCTTAGAATAAATACTATTTACAAAAAAATGATCCATAGGGGTGATAATAGTAATGATAACAAAACACTAAAATCACATCTTCAAGATGCGGAATGGACTATCAAAAGTTTACGACATAGAAATGACACATTATTAAGTGTCGCTAAATGTATCGTTGAACATCAAAGTGATTTTCTCGAACATGGTGATAAAGCGATGAAACCCTTAATTTTACAGGATGTCGCAAGCTCTCTAGATATGAATGAATCAACAATTTCTCGAGCTACAACAAAAAAATATATGCAAACACCAAGAGGAGTATTTGAACTTAAATATTTTTTTTCAAGCCATATTAATACAGATCAAGGTGACTCAAGATCATCGACGGCAATACGAGCAATGATAAAAAATTTGATTGATAATGAGCCATCAAAGAAACCACTTAGTGATGAAAAAATCTCGTTATTATTAAAAAAAGAAGGGATAATTATAGCTAGAAGAACTGTCGCAAAATATAGAGAAGCAATGGCAATACCACCTTCAAACGAGAGAAAAAGGCTTTCAATTTAATAACAATGAAAATAAATATAACTGGTAGGCATGTAAACATTACCAATGCCATGCAGCTACATATAGAAAATAAATTCAAGAAATTGGAAAGTCATTTTGAAAATATTATCGATACTCATTTTATTCTGACAGTCGAAAAAGAAAGGATGAAAGCTGAAGCTTTACTAGTTATAAAAAATGATAATTTATTCGCAGAAAATGAGAGTGATAATATGTATGCTGCGATTGATGATGTTATCGATAAACTCGATAGACAACTGAAAAAACAAAAAGAAAAAAATAAAGATTATCGTAGAAAAGATTAACTAAAAAAAATACAAATAAAAATTATTAATGAATATGAAAATTTCTGACATCCTATCTCTATCAAATATATTTTCAAATATTAAGTGTAATAGTAAAAAAGCAGCAATGGAACTATTAGCAAAAAATATAGCTAATCATGATAATGGTATATCACAAACCGACGTCATTGATTGCTTAATAGCACGTGAAAGACTAGGAAGTACGGGCATAGGTAATGGAATTGCAATACCTCATGGCAGATTAAAACATTGTAAAAAAACAATAGCGACTTTTATTCAGCTTCATAACAGCATAGATTACGAGTCAATCGATGATATTCCGGTTGATTTGATATTTGCTTTGATTGTGCCGGAAGAATCAACTGATGAACATCTAGAAATATTAGCCATACTCGCAAGAATGCTAAGTGAGAAAAAAACAGTTGATTCACTTAGAAAAGCAACATCCTCTGAAGAAATGTTCTCGATCTTAACAAATTAAATAATGTTGGATATAAATAACAAACTTACAATAGAAGAACTTTTTAATGTTCAACATGAAAGGTTACGGCTCAAGTGGGTGGCCGGTAAGGAAGGACAAGCAAATATAATAATGCGAGAGGTTTCTCTACCTAAAACAAATAAAAATGATGAGGATACTAAAGATGGCGAAAATCAAAAAAAAGAAAATTTATCACAAGATACTTCGCTTATCGGGCATTTAAATTTAATCCACCCGCAGCAAATACAGATTATTGGTAGCATGGAAATTAAATACTTAGATGGGCTAAGGGATATATCTATGCAAGATGCAATTGAGCAAATTTTTAGTAAACAAACTGCCTGCATAATTGTTTCGGATAACTGTGATATTCCTACGTCGCTCAAAGAAAAAAGTAATAAATATAATGTTCCATTATTTTCAACACCAATAAGTGGAAATAAATTAGCTGACACTTTACATTACTTTTTGACAAATTTATTTGCTGACATGCTTACGTTACATGGCGTTTATATGGAAGTTATGGCGATTGGAGTTTTAATAACTGGACCAAGTGGTATTGGTAAGAGTGAATTAGCATTGGAGTTGATTTCACGCGGTCACCGCTTGATCGCTGATGATGCACCTAAATTTTCAAAAATAGCGCCTGATATAATAAATGGTACCTGCCCAAAATCATTACAAGATTTCTTAGAAGTTAGAGGTCTAGGTATTATGAATGTTCGTGAATTATTTGGTGATAGCGCAATTAAAAAAAATAAATACCTGAGGTTAATTATTAATTTGCAGCCAATGGATGAGAAAAATTATGCCTTAATAGATCGTCTTGAAGGTAGCTATGATACAAGAAATATACTCGATATGGATATCCCAGAAATTACTCTGCCTGTTGCACCAGGACGAAATCTTGCTGTAATGATGGAGTGTGCTGCTCGTAATCATATTCTTCGTGAGCATGGTTACAATGCCACTGAGATATTTGCGCGAAGGCAAGAAAAATTAATTCAGTCTGAAAAAAAATAGGCGGTAAAGAAATGAGTGTGGGTATTTTGATAATTTCACATAATGATATTGGTATATCTCTTGTTAATACAACTTCTCAAATGATTAAAGATAGCCCGTTAGAAATAAAATCTTTATCTGTTCATTTGGAATCGACTACTGATGAATTGTATAAAAACGCAATATCACTCATTCATAACCTTGACAAAGGTGATGGTGTTCTTGTCTTAACAGATCTTTTTGGATCAACACCAAGTAATATCGCGTGTAAATTAATTGAGAAAGAAAATATAAGTATTGTTAGTGGTGTAAATTTATCCATGCTAATACGCATAGTGAACTATCCAAAATTAAATTTAAAAGAAATGACAAAAAAAGCATACAGTGGTGGTATTGACGGTATTAATATTAATGATAGCCAAGGTGTGCTCTGAATGCAGAAAAGAAAACTGACAATCAATAATAAACTCGGGTTACATGCACGTGCTGCCGCTAAATTTGTGGGTATTGCTTCCGGGTTTAAATCAGAAATAATGATACGATTGGGGAATCGTGAAGTAAATGGAAAAAGTATAATGGGAATAATGATGTTGGCCGCAGGCATAGGAACTGAAATCGATATCGTAGCAATTGGAGCTGATGAAAATGACGCTATAGGATCTCTTGAAAACTTAATAATTAATAAGTTTGGGGAGGACGAATGACTATTTCTATACAAGGTATTAGTGTATCTCGAGGGATTGCCATTGGGAAAGTTCATCGTATAAAAGATGACCAAATTGACGCGCCCGAATATATTATACAAAAAAAGCAGGTTACGGATGAAATATCTAGACTTAATGATGCAATGAAAAATGCTAGAGAAGAGTTACGCGCAATTAGAGACCGAATACCAACTTCAACCTCAAAAAATATAGCTGAATTTATAAATACACATTTACTAATGCTTGAAGATAATGCATTAACAGAAGAGCCAATAAGGATAATTAAAGAAAATTTATGTAATGCAGAATGGGCTTTAAAACTACAATGTGATGCGCTAGTTAATGTCTTTGATGAAATGGCTGATACTTATCTAAGCACAAGAAAAGATGATATTGAACATGTTGTAAATAGAATATTACGTATACTCCTAAAACAAAAACCGATACTAGATGAATTACCACATGAACATTTAAAAAATAAATTAGTTGTAGCTGACGACTTAACACCTGCAGACACTGTATTAATGCAGCATTATGGTATCGCTGCCTTTGCAACTGAATTTGGTGGCTCAACATCACATACAGCAATTTTAGCGCGTAATTTAAGAATTCCTGCAGTTGTCGGTTTGCATGGAGCGAAAAAACTTATTAAAAATGATGACTATGCGATACTGGATGGCGACTCAGGAATAATATTAATTAATCCTGATGAAACTGTATTAAACCATTACAAAAATAAACAAAAAGAAGTAAAAAAATACCATACATCACTTGAAAAACTTAAAGATGCCCCCGCTAAATCAATAGATGGAATAAATATCACGTTGATGGCTAATATTGAGCTCCCAAGTGATTTCGAAACTGTTAGAGATGTTGGTGCTGCGGGAGTCGGATTATACAGAACAGAGTTCTTATACATGAATAGAAAAAGCCCGCCTAGCGAGGAAGAGCACTACGAAACTTATATAGATGTTATAAAAGCACTTCGAGGGCTGCCTCTGACAATTAGAACTGTTGATTTAGGGGCAGATAAAGAAGTGGATGGTATGGGTCGTCGCTCAACACACATGAGGTCAAATCCAGCGCTTGGTTTACGTGCTGTTAGATTGTGTTTAAAAGAACCTGAGTTTTTTAGACCACAATTGAGAGCAATTTTGAGGGCATCAGCATTTGGACCGATTCGCATCATGATTCCAATGCTTACAAATTTAAATGAAATGCAACAAGTGCTTCATATGATCAATGAATTAAAAAATGAGCTCGATAATAGATCAATTCTATATGACAAAAAGATAAAAATCGGTGGAATGATTGAAGTTCCTGCATCTGCAATTTGTGCTGATATTTTTGCTAAACAACTTGATTTTTTATCAATCGGAACGAATGATTTAATTCAATATACTATGGCCATAGACAGGATAAATGATGAAGTTAATTATTTGTATGATCCTCTTAACCCTGCTGTTTTAAGACTGATACAAATAACAATAAATGCTGGCGAAAAGGCTAATATACCTGTTTCTATGTGCGGAGAAATGGCTGGTGAAAAAGAACACACCAAATTATTATTAGGATTAGGTCTCAAGGAATTTAGCATACACCCCGCAACAATGCTTGAAGTTAAAGAAATTATAAATCAAACAAATATTAGTGAACTAGAAGAACTAACTAAAAAAGCACTGATGAACAACAACGTCTGATATTGCCTGCATATTTTTTATTAAAACACTTAATCTTTGTGTAGTTTTATACATATCACATCTAGCCAAATAACATAATTTAGCTTTACATCTAAAGCGCTGTTAAACTTCGAAACATTAAAAATGATGCTATTAATATGAGTAAGAGATCGAAACAAAAAACCTCTGTTATAGATGCGCTACATGAGGCACTAGAAAAAGATGATCGCAAAACGGCAAGCACATTTATAGCTTCTCTTCATCCTTCAGAAATAGCTGATATATTGGAAAGTGTTCCTGGTCGCGAGCGAGAAGAATTATGGGCGCTTGTTGATACAGAAATTGAGGGTGATGTTCTCTCTCATATGCAAGATGCGGTAAGAACTGAACGACTTGAACACATGCGTCCAGATGAGGTTGTTGATGCAACAAAAGATCTAGAGGCGGATGATGTTGCGGATATATTGCAAGACTTGCCTGAAGATATCGCAGGCACAATTCTTCAATCAATGGATGAACAAAATCGTCACAGATTATCTTCCATCTTAACGTATCCAGAGGACACAGCTGGCGGGCTAATGAATGTTGACGTCATTGCAATACGTGCTGATGTGCCTCTAGATGTTGTTAGTCGTTATTTGCGTCTTTTGGGTAATATCCCAGAAAAAACAGATAACATAATGGTTGTAGACAGAGAAAATAAGTATCTAGGTGTACTTCCCTTAACAGAATTATTGATTCGAGATCAAGACACAAAAGTAAGCCAATGGATGGAAGAAGAACCTTATATATTTGTTGATACGCCAACTACAGAAATTGCAAAAACATTTGAACAAAGGGATTTACTTTCCGCAGCTGTCGTTGATGAAAAAGGTTTCTTACTTGGTCGAATAACTGTCGATGATGTAGTAGATGTGATTCAGAAAGAAGCTGAACAGGCCTTAAGAAGCATGGCGGGGCTAAGTGATGAAGATATGTTTTCGCCAATTCTTACTAGCACCAAACGTAGGGCGATATGGCTTGGGATTAACTTGCTAACAGCATTTCTTGGGGCATGGGTTATTGGTCGTTTCGAGGATACAATTCAACAACTTGTAGCACTTGCTGTTCTTATGCCTGTTGTTGCTGGAATGGGGGGTATCGCGGGAAGCCAAACATTAACAATAGCGATAAGGGGTATCGCGCTAGGTCAAATTGCAAAGACTAATATAAAACCTCTTCTTATCAAAGAATTATCTGTTGGAGTATTAAACGGTGTTTTTTGGTCATGCATAGTAACTTTGGTTGTTATTTTATGGTTTGAAAAACTCTCGCTTGGCCTAATAATTGGAGCATCAATGATCATAAATCTTGTTATCGCCGCATTAGCAGGAGCAACAATACCTATTGTTCTTAAACATTATGGTATTGACCCGGCAATCGCTGGAAGTGTAATTTTAACAACAATCACTGATGTTGTTGGTTTTGTAACATTCTTAGGGTTAGCAACAATCTTTCTTTTAAGTTAAATTTTCAAAAAATTTTAATAAGCATCCCAAACACTCATCAATTCATCTTGATTATTGGAACGGTGTTTAATAATTTCTTTAAATCTATCTGGATTTTTTGTGTGAGTAATTTCTCCGCTGCGTGGGAAATATTTATCTTGTAATCTTGATAGCCAAAATCTTAATGCGGCCAAGCGTAAAGCGTAAATCCAGCTGTCTCTCTCTTTTTCGCTTACTAGGCGTGTGCCTTGATAAGCATTTAATAATGCTACCATGTTATCTTTATCTCGGTTTTTGTCGCCACTTGTACACCAATCATTAACAGTAACGGCCAGATCATATATGGCGTGACCATTGTAAGCATAATAAAAATCTATTATTCCCGTTAATTCATCATCTATAAATAAAGCATTATCACGAAATAAATCTGCATGTATGATGGAAATAGGCAGAGCATTAACATTTATAGACTTTAAATATGTAAGCTCGGTATTTAGCAAAACTTGCTCTGCTTCACTTAGCTTTGGCATCACAAGTACTGCGATTTTTGTTCGCCATACTTTATCTCGAGACGAATCACGTGAGTGTTTGAATCTTTCTCCCGAAAGGTGCATTTTAGCCATCTGAAAGCCTATTTCCTGACATTGTTTAACATTAGGGATATCAATGCTAGCGCCATTTAATCTTTTTACTAAAGCTGCTGGTTTATTTTTAAGTAAAGAGATATATTTTCCATTATTATTGGATACTGGATGAGCTGTTGGTATGCCTGCTTCTGAAAAGAAAGCCATCAATTCAAGAAAATAAGGAAGTTCCTTCGAACTAAGTTGTTCAAATATTGTGAGCACATACTGTCCTTTACTCGTTGTAACAAAATAATTTGTATTCTCAATACCATCACTTATCCCAGTGAATTGCTGCAGCTGGCCAAGCGAGTAGTTTTTTAGAAACTCGTCGAGCTCATGTGGAAGTACGTTTGTATAAACCGACATAGATAATTTTTTACTAATTTAGATTTAAATTATGACTTACTAAAAAAGTTATTTTTAGTTTTGAGATCAATAAAGTAATTTATTATTGCCATGCGAATAGTACCCATAGAGGCACTAGCACATCATCAAGCTCATCTTTTCTTAGGGTTAACTGACCGTCTCCGTCGTAATCAAGAAGAATATACGGTAAACCGACTTTTGGTGTGATCCTAACCATATATACATTACCATTCCTTTTATATTCTTCGATTATATTATCTTCTTTTCGTATAATCGTAACTTGGGGCTCGATTGCCTGTCCAGACTCAAAGGAGCTGTCTATTTCTGGCGAATCAATAGTAGAAAGTTCTGCATCTCCAGCATTGACATGCTGAATTAATCCCAAATAAATGAAAAATGGCACGAAAAATTTAAAGAATTTATTCATACTTACCTTAGTCCTTTACGAGCATCTGCTGCATACTTTACCATCTCATTTTAGCCATATAAAGTAGAACAATTTATACGCAGATAATGTAGATTTTTTAAAAAATAATATGAAGCTAGTTATTTTCAAATGACCAATAATACTTTAGTGCTTGTTGATGGCTCTTATTACCTATTTAGAGCCTACCATGCAATGCCTCCTCTTACTAATAGCTCTGGGGAACCAACTGGGGTTATTTTTGGTGTAATTAATATGATAAAAAAACACCTGACTGAGGGTGGGCCTGATTATTTTGCAGTTATTTTTGATGCAAAAGGTAAGACATTTAGAAATAATTTATATGAAGAATACAAGGCAAATAGGCCTGAAATGGCAGAGGAGCTTGCGGTACAAATACAACCATTGCATGAGCTTATTCAGGCACTAGGAATTCCGCTTTTAGTCATCGATGGTGTTGAAGCTGATGATGTGATTGCAACTCTTGCTATAAAAGCAGCGGGAAAAAATATTAAAACCATCATTTCAACAGGCGATAAAGATCTAGCACAAATTGTGAATAAAAATATTCACTTGATTAATACAATGAGCAATTTGAAACTCGATCCGAGTGGAGTTAAGGATAAATTTGGAGTCCCGCCGGAAAGGATTATTGACTACCTTACCCTTGTTGGTGATAGCGTTGACAATATACCGGGCGTTCCAAAAGTTGGGCCTAAGACAGCTGCTAAATGGCTAAACGAATTTGGGAACCTTGAGCGAATTGTTAAAAATGCCGATAAAATAAAAGGTAAGGTTGGTGAAAATTTACGAGACTTTTTGCCAAAAATACCATTAACAAAGGAACTCGTTACTCTAAAATGTGATGTAGAGCTAGCTGTAAGTCCTGAGGATTTAGTTATTACCGAAGCTAATAATGACTTACTCGGTAAAATTTATGCAAAATGGAATTTTACATCATGGTTAGCTCAGCTTAATCAAGAAGATAGCAAAGAAAAAAATAAAAAATCGAAGATTAAAAAATCCTCTGACTCCAGTAAGCCGAAATATGAAATAATCTACAAGGCATCAGAGTTAGATTATTGGTTAGATAAACTTAAGAATGCTGAATTGATTTCTATCGACACAGAAACAACTAGTCTTGATTATATGATAGCTAAAATAGTTGGGATCTCTTTTGCGGTTGCTCCTAATCATGCTGCTTATATACCTCTTGAACATAATTACATTGGTGCTCCAAAACAATTATCATTAAAAGAAACTCTAAAGAAATTAAAACCAATTCTAGAAGACGAAAACATTAGTAAAGTTGGTCAAAATCTTAAATATGACAAGGAAGTTTTTGCTAATTATAAAATAAATTTAAAGGGTATTAAGAATGATACAATGTTAGCTTCATATGTATTAAACAGTACAGCGACGCGCCACAACTTAGATGCGCTTGCACGTAATTACTTAAATATCGAGACAGTACATTACGAAGATGTTGCAGGAAAAGGTGTAAACCAAATTACATTTAATCAAGTTCCTATTGAGGAAGCAGCACCGTATGCTGCTGAAGATGCAGATATTGCAATAAAACTTTACGAGAACTTAATCTCAAAATTAAAAAAAATACCGACGCTTGAAAAAGTATACACCTCTATTGAGATACCGCTTTTACCCGTTCTAAGTCATATTGAAAGAAATGGTGTTGTAATTAACACCAAAATGCTAGCAGAACAAACTATCGATTTAAAGAAGCGTATGCTTGAAATTCAGACTCAAGCATATTCCATAGCAAATGAGGAATTTAATATAAGTTCTCCAAAGCAGATACAATCTGTGCTTTACGATGAAGATAAAATGAATCTTCCAGTTCTTTCAAAAACACCAAAAGGCCAACCATCAACTGCTGAGTCTGTTCTGCTAGAATTATCTGAAGAATATGAGCTTCCAAGACTTATTCTCGAATACAGAAGTGTGAGCAAGCTGTGCTCAACATATACCGAAAAACTACCAAAAATAATAAATAAAGACACGGGACGAGTTCATACATCATATCATCAGGCAGTAACCGCTACCGGAAGACTGTCCTCGTCTAACCCAAACTTGCAAAACATCCCAGTAAAAACACATGAGGGGAGAAAAATAAGACAAGCTTTTATCGCGCCTGCAAACTATTTAATAGTGGCAGCTGATTATTCGCAAATAGAGTTGCGCATTATGGCGCACCTATCTAAAGATCAAGGCTTATTAAATTCTTTTGAACAAGGTCATGATATACACAAAAATACAGCAGCTGAAGTATTTGATGAGCATATTGATAAAGTTACAAAAGAACAACGCCGAGCAGCCAAGGCAATTAATTTTGGATTAATATATGGTATGTCCTCTTTTGGTCTGGCTAAACAATTAGGTATTGAAAGATCAAGGGCACAAAAATATGTTGATTTGTATTTTGACCGATACCCTGATGTTAAAAATTTTATGCAAAATACTCGAGAAGAAGCAAAACAAAACGGCTTTGTGGAAACAGTTTATGGACGTCGTTTATATTTACCGGAAATAATTTCAAAAAATGCTACTCGAAGAAAATATGCAGAAAGAACTGCGATAAATGCGCCTATGCAAGGTACAGCTGCAGATATTATCAAACTAGCTATGATAGATATCGATAAATGGCTGAACGAAACTAAATATGATGCAAAAATGATTATGCAAGTGCATGATGAATTAGTTTTTGAAGTCCATTCAGATAAATTAAATGAATTTATTCCAGAAATTCAAGAGCGGATGACAAAGAATAATCCCCTTATTACCCCTTTAGAAATTGATATAGGTTTTGGGAATAATTGGGACCAAGCTCACTAAATCATTTATAAGTACTTTATTATATAATTTTACAATTATTGCTTTAACAAAATATATATATTGGGTAACATCGAGTTAACTTATTTGAAATTCTTACATTAGTCGATACTCATCGAAAAAACCACATGCTAATAATCCCCGCAATTGATATTAAAAATGGAAAATGTGTCCGCCTTTCTCAAGGAAAGATGGATAAAGAAACAATTTATTCAGAAGACCCTTTAGAAATTTCTGATAAGTGGATTGAGCAAGGCGCTAAGAGACTACACATAATAGATCTTGATGGTGCTATGGAGGGTAAGCCCGTCAATGTAGATATAATACATTCGATTGCGGAGACACACCCAACGATAGATATACAAGTTGGTGGAGGAATTCGTGATGAAAACACAATTCAAACATACTTAGATGCTGGTGTTAATTATGTAATTATTGGGACGCGCGCAATATCAACTCCTCACTTCGTCTCAGACGTATGTTTAGAATTCCCCGGGCATATCATTGTCGGGCTAGATGCAAAAAATGGTAAATTAGCAACGGATGGTTGGTCAAAACTATCAAATCATGATGCTAATGATATGGCAAAACATTTTGAACAAGACGGTGTGGCAGCGATAATTTTCACAGATATAAGTCGTGATGGAATGTTAAATAGCTTAAATTTAAAAGCAACCGAGGATCTTGCAAAAGATATTTGTATACCCGTTATTGCATCTGGGGGTGTAACTGATCTTGATGATATACGTTTACTATGCAAAACATCCGAAGAGGGTATATTAGGTGTTATTACTGGAAGAGCGATATATGAAGGAACACTTGATTTTGTGCAAGCTCAAAAATTAGCTGATGAAATAAATAAAAAAACATAATAATGAGTCTTGCTAAAAGAATAATCCCCTGCCTTGATATAGATAACGGGCGAGTCGTTAAAGGAGTAAAGTTTTTAAATATCCGTGATGCAGGTGATCCTGTTGAAATTGCAAAACGTTATGATATCCAGGGAGCAGATGAATTAGCTTTTCTTGACATCACAGCAAGCTCTGATAATCGAGATACATTAGTAGATGTTGTTGAAAATGTAGCAAGTCAGGTTTTTATCCCTCTTACTGTTGGTGGCGGAATAAGAACGTTGTCAGATATTCAACGTATGTTAAAAGCTGGAGCAGATAAAGTTAGTATAAATACTGCCGCTGTTAAGGATCCTAGTTTTGTTCGAGAAGCCTCCAAGCAATTTGGTTCTCAATGTATAGTCGTTGCAATAGATGCTAAAAAAATTGAATCTAAAAATACTCAGGATTGCTGGGAGGTTTTTACACATGGAGGCAGAAACAACACCGGTATAAACGCGATAAATTGGGCAAAAAGAATGTCTAATTTAGGAGCAGGCGAATTACTACTAACAAGCATGGATAAAGATGGAACTAAAGATGGTTTTGATATCGAATTAACTAAAAATATTAGTGAGGCTGTTAAGATACCAGTAATTGCTTCTGGTGGGGTAGGCAATCTTGAACACCTTGTAGATGGTATAATTTCTGGTAAGGCAGATGCAGTCTTAGCAGCAAGCATTTTTCATTTTGGTGAGTATTCAATAGGTGATGCAAAAAAAAGCCTACGAAAAAAAAATATAGAAGTTCGCATATAAGGTAAAGATAGGGTGATAGAAAAATGGACTCGTGGTTAGAAAAAATTAACTGGAATAATGAGGGATTAGTCCCCGTAATCGTACAAGAGAATGAAACAAAGCAAATTTTGATGCAAGCATGGATGAATCGGGATGCGTTAAAAAAAACATTCGAGAGTGGCAAAGCAACTTATTGGTCAAGATCTCGGAAAACTATTTGGATTAAAGGAGAATTATCTGGACACTACCAATTTGTGGAATCAATACGAACTGACTGCGATTATGACGCTCTTTTGATAAATGTTAGGCAAATTGGAGGAATTGCGTGTCATACTGGGAGACATCATTGTTTTTTCAATGAATTAACTGATAAAAACTGGGAAGAATCTGGGGAAATACTGAAAGACCCAAAAGATATTTATGAAAAATAAACTTGATGAAAAAAATGATATTCTTGAGGCGCTTAGCACAATTCTGGAACAACGAAAAACTGCAAACCCTGATGAGTCTTACGTGGCTAGATTATTCAACGAAGGCGGTGACTCTATCTTAAGAAAAATAAGTGAAGAAGCTACAGAAACGGTAATTGCGTCTAAATGTGGTGATAATGATGCTATAATTCATGAAATTGCTGACTTGTGGTTTCATACTATTGTCCTACTAAAACACCATAATTTGGAAATTAGCGATATCCTAAAGGAACTGGAGAAACGCTTTGGAGTCTCTGGTATAGAAGAAAAAGCAAATCGCTCCAAGTAAGCTCGTGCCTCTGTGATTATGTTTCGAAATTACTTAACATTAGATAGTTATGACCAACTATTATTAAATCATAATAATTAACACTTGGAGGATATGAGCATGGGTGCTTGGGGAGTAAAAGAATTATTGATTATTCTGATAATCGTGGCCTTACTTTTTGGAACAAAAAAATTAAAAGGTATGGGTAAAGATTTAGGAGGTTTCCTAAAGAGTTTTAAAAATGCGATCTCCGGAGATGAAAAAAGTGATCCTGATAGCGGCATAAACGATGAAAAAGAAAAATAAATTTCTGTGATGCCGTGATAATTAACTTTTTGAATAAATCACTATTAATTAACCTAACCTATGTTTGATATCGGGTTTTGGGAATTAATAACTATTGCTGTAATTACGGTAGTTATTGTGAGGCCAGAAAAATTGCCTGAATTTACAAAAGACACTGGCAAATTATTAAAAAATCTACGCAGGTATGTACAAAATGCAAAGAAAGAATTCACAAATGAAATGAATATTGATGAAGTGAGTGAGTTACAAAATAGCATAAACCATGTTGAAAAACTTATGGATGAAGCGCCAGATAAAAATATACACAAAGAAAAATAATTGATGCTTTACTAAGTCATGAAAGGCAACTCGGAACAAACAATTTATTCTCACCTACTCGAATTACGAAAAGCTGTTTTATGCAGTATTACATGCATTTTTGTTATAACATTAATTTTAATTCCTTTCTCTAATGAAATATATAATTTTGTTGCGAGCCCTCTAATAGCAAAATTACCAGATGGTAGTAGCATGATAGCAACAGAAGTTGCATCACCTTTTTTTGCTCCCTTTAAATTAACTCTATGTTGTGGAATATTTTTTTCTATGCCCTTCATACTATTTCAAGTTTGGACATTTATTGCGCCTGGTCTATACAAAAGTGAAAAAAGATTAATGTTGCCAATATTAATAAGCAGTTCACTCCTTTTTTACTTAGGTATACTATTTTGTTATCACAGTGTTTTCCCTATTTTATTTTCTTTTTTTACGTCATCAGCGCCTAGTAACATTATGATAATGACTGATATAAATCATTATCTAAATTTTATACTAAAACTTTTTTTTGCATTTGGTGTATCCTTTGAAATTCCAATTGCAACAATACTATTAGTTAAATCTAAAATTATAACTACTGAAAAGCTTAGCTCAAACCGTCCTTATGTAATAATTTTTGCTTTCTTTGTCGGTATGTTATTAACACCGCCTGATGTAATCTCTCAAATTTTACTTGCGGTTCCAATATGTTTTTTGTTTGAGATAGGATTAGTGCTCGGTAAGTTTTTTGAGAAATAAGTTTATTGTTAACTTTGCTCCCATGGCAAATTGTTAAATTTCCAACCATTGATTAAATTTCTGTGATTATTATCGTCTTTATCACCCTCGAAGCCATCAACTATATTAAAAATATTTTTATACCCTGCAGCTTCTAATATTTCCGCAGCCTCTCCTGACCTTTTCCCGCTTCTGCAAATTAATAAAATTTTTGTGCTTAATATATCATCAGCACCAGAAAGCTTGTTTTTCAATGCTGAGTCTATATTATCTAAAAAATTTGGTGAGGTTGCCCAGGTGGGCGGCTCCTTAATAGCTATAGGTATTGAGCCCTTGGGATGACCAACATACTCATGCTCCATAGTGCTTCTAACGTCTATCAATACAGCATCTCTTGATTCTACTAGTATACCGTATGCCTCATCAGATAATATTTCTCTAATCACTAGATATTTCCTATTTTTTTAATTATTTTTCAAAGATTTATTGATTACGGCTCATTTGAACATTAACATAATATCTATATTATAAACCTATATAATCAATAATAATTTATACCATTCATTGAAAATAAATAATCGGAAATGTAAATATGGGCATGGATAATGGTGATGGCGTAATTTGGTTGGATGGAAAATTTATTCCTTGGAAAGACGCTAAAGTACATGTTTTAACTCACACTCTACATTATGGAATGGGTGTGTTCGAAGGTATTCGAGCATACAAAGCAAAAAAGGGTACGAGTATTTTTCGTCTGGAAGACCATATAAATAGACTATTCTCATCTGCACATATTCTGAATATGCCAATGCCCTTTGATAAACAAACATTAAATACGGCATGCCTAGAGGCGGTAAAAAAGAATAATCTTGAAACCGCCTATATAAGACCAATGTGTTTTTATGGCTCTGAAGGGATGGGCTTAAGAGCGGATAATCTTAAGGTGCACGTGATGATCGCTGCCTGGGCTTGGGGATCTTACTTAGGAAATGAAGGATTAGAAAAAGGTATCCGAGTCAAAACGTCATCTTTTTCACGTCATCATGTAAACATCACTATGTGCAAAGCTAAAGCTAACGGCAATTACATGAACTCTATGCTTGCTCTTCAAGACGCTATGTCTGCTGGTTATGATGAAGCGTTATTATTAGATGTTGATGGTTATGTTGCTGAAGGAAGTGGTGAAAATATTTTTATAGTACGAGATGGGACTCTATATACTCCTGATTTAACCTCAGCACTTGAAGGAATAACAAGAGATACTATCGCACAATTCGCTGATAAAAATAATATTGCATTCAAAGAAAAAAGAATAACGCGAGATGAAATTTACATAGCGGATGAAGCTTTCTTTACTGGAACAGCGGCCGAAGTTACTCCTATTCGTGAACTTGATAATCGTATTATTGGAAGTGGTAAAAAAGGTCCTGTTACTGAAAAATTGCAAAACCAGTACTTCGACTGTGTGAGCGGTAAAATTGATGACTACAAAAACTGGCTAAATTACATTGCTTAAAAAATTAAATGAAAAAAATAACCGATGACAATCAGATGGTTGTGAATATAAAGTTGAATCAGCTGCCTCTACATTGCCCACTTCCAGACATAAATCTTTGGAGCCAACACCCAAAAATCTATTTACCAATAAATTCATCAAACAAAGCAAAGTGCCCCTACTGTGGGACAGAGTATATTTTAGAAAAATAATAATGTTTAAATAAATTAACATGACATTAAATATTTGGCGTATTACAGATGGGAAGTCTGGTCATGATTCTCAGAGCACTGGATTGTGTCAAGCAATTAAAAATTTATCGCAATGTAAACAATATGACTTGGAAGCTGTTTCTTTTATCGAGTCTATAAAAAGTTATGTTTCAAAGAAATTCCCATATGGGGAACACTTACCAGACCCAGATCTTATTATTGGCGCAGGGCATAAAACACATCTAACAATGCTCTCAGCTAAACAGGCGCGGAAGGGGAAAATAATAGTTTTGATGAAGCCGAGCTTACCGTTAAGTTGTTTTGATTTATGCATAATACCAAAACATGATGCTCCCAAAAAAAAGGAAAATGTTATTACATCAAATGGAGCATTAAATGCGTTGAAATTCAATAAGAGTAAACAAAAAAAATTGGGAGTAATCTTAATTGGTGGTCCGTCTAAACACTATAGGTGGGATACCAATTCTATCGTCAAACAAGTAAACATGGTTGTCACAGTGTGTAATGAAATCCGCTGGACAATCTCAAATTCACCACGTACTCCTAAAAATATTATTTCAAAAATTTCAAAATTGAATCATAAGAATGTTGATATATCATATTTTGAAAAAGGTAATAGCAAAAAAATAAAGGAGCTTATTTTTCTAGCAGATAACATATGGGTGAGCCCTGATAGTATCTCTATGATATATGAATCACTTACTTCTGGGGCAAAAGTCGGACTGTTTGATCTATCAAAAGAACACGCAAATAGAATAAATGATTCTATTGACTGCTTAATAACTGAAAAAAGCGTTATGTCTTTCAGGTCATGGAAAAAAGGAAATAAATTGACGGCTAATAATTTAATCTTATCTGAAGCACAACGTTGCGCTTCAATCATATTAAATAAAATGGTTTAGATTGAATTTTATGAAACACCAAACACAAAAAACAGCCTTATGTCCCGCTTGCAATGACTCTGAGATTTCGTACTTTTTGAAAAAAAATGACTATAGTTTTGACTGTTGCAAAAATTGTGAATTTCTATTTTTAAATCCGATGCCAAATCAAACTATATTAAATAAAATATACACAGAAGAAGATACTAAAGCTAAAGATGGTTATAAAAAAGCAAGTTCGCGACTAAGGCGTGCGTTTATAAAATTACCTAGGTTTCTCCCGTATGCAATTAACAAAAAATGCTTAGATTTTGGTTGCGGTGGTGGCTTTGTTGCATATGCATTAAGCTTTATAGCCAAATCATCAAATGGCGTGGATATAAATGCAAAAGCTGTTGCATATGCAAAAAGAAGGTTTAGATTCGTGAATTATTTTTGTGCGGACTTTACAGAACTTATTAAATCCGAAGATCAATATGATTTTGTTCATTCTTCGGAATTGATTGAACATGTAAGTGATATAAATTTATATATGAAGGTTCTTGAAAAATTGGTTAAAAAAAATGGTTACCTATACATAACAACACCTGATTTAGGGCACCCAAAAGTACCCGATAATATTAAAGAGTGGGACGTGCTATGCCCACCAATACATGTTCAACACTTTACAAAAAAAACAGTTTCTATGCTATTTAGCAGATATGGTTTTCAAATAGTAAAGTTTTATAAAAATAAGAAACCTGGATTAATTTTTTTATCAAAGAAATTTTAATTTAAGAAAATTGAAAAAAACTATATTACAAATATTACCAAATCTCGATTATGGTGGCGTTGAACGGGGAACTGTCGAAGTCGCAAATGAACTGATTAGAAGAGGTTTCAACTCTATTGTTATATCAGGGCCGGGGCGCTTAATCCCGAAACTACAGGCAGGCGGTAGCAAACATATTGAATTGCCAGTGGGTAAAAAATCTTTATTTTCTCTCAAACTATTACCTGTACTCCAAAATATAATTAAGGAAAATAAAATTGATATTGTTCATGCACGATCTCGTCTTCCTGCATGGCTATCATATATTGCCTTAAACAAAATAAAGGGAGAAGAAAAACCTTATTTTGTAACAACAGTCCATGGCCCATACTCTGTAAATTATTACAGTAAAATAATGACTAAAGGCGATCGTGTTATCGCTATCTCAAATTATATAAAAAATTATATTATAGAAAACTACCCAGACACCAACATAAATAATATTAACGTTATTCATCGAGGTGTTGATAAAAATAATTTTCAATTTGGTTTTCAACCTACATCTCAATGGCTACAGGAATGGGAAAAAAGTAATAATATCCCAGATAATAATTTTTTAGTTTGTCTACCCGCACGAATAACAAGATGGAAAGGTCAAAATGACTTTATTGAAATAATAACGAAACTAAATAAATCTGGTGTAAAAGCACATGGTTTATTTGTAGGAGGCATAGATAAGAAAAAAGAAAGATATTTAAATGAATTAAAAAATATAATCGAAAACTTTGGAATGAGTAAAAATTTTACCTTTCTTGGGCATAGGGATGATATAAAAGAGATCATGGCAAAATCTGATTTAGTATTGTCCTTGGCAAAAATCCCAGAAGCATTCGGAAGAACTGCATTAGAAGCATTGAGTATTGGTGTCCCCGTCATTGCATACGATCATGGAGGAGCATCTGAAGTATTAAGTGAACTATTCCCAGAGGGTAAAGTGATGCCTCTCAATATTGATTCTGCTGTAGAATTAATTAGTAAGTTTTATACATCTACACCAAAAGTTAAAAATATAAATAGTTTTTCACTTGATTCAATGTTAGAAAAAACACTACAAACTTATACCTCGCTATACGACAAGAAAGAATAAAAAGATTATGGTCACACACAAGAAAATAATTACTATATGTATAGCAACATATATGAGACCGGAGTTATTAAAAAATTGCTTATTTTCTCTTACAAAAATCAAAGTTCCTGATAGTTATTTACCAATCATTATAGTCGTAGATAATGATGAATTGGGATCTGGTAAAATTGCTTTTGATAATATTAAGAATGATTTTGCTGTTAACTGCTTTTATTATATTGAATCAGAGCGTGGAATCTCATCGGCGAGAAATAATTTATTAGAAAAAGCTATCCTTCATAAAGCTGATTTAATAGGGTTTATCGATGATGATGAATTTGCCCATGAAAACTGGCTAAATAATATGGTAAAAGGTATTGATGAATATAAAGTTGATATTGGAGCAGGGCCAGTTATACCAACAAAAAAAACATCTACGCCTAAAAATTTCAAACAAGATAGAAAGAATAAAAGAGGTGCTGTTCCAAGAAATATTGCTGCTGGAAATGTAATGTTTACGGCTGGGCTAATTAAAAATTATTCGCTTAGATTTGATCGCTATTTCGATTTTATGGGTGGTGAAGATTTTGATTTTTTTTCAAAAGCCAGTCAACTAGGAGGATCATCTGCATGGATAGACGATGCCGTGATTTTCGAGACTATTACGCCCGACAGAGAAAAACTCAAATATATTCTTTATCGACATTTCACGGGCGGAATAAATCTTATCATGAGATACAGAAAAAATAATTCTCTGGTTGCAGCTTGGTTCAGATATATTCCAAAAACAATCGGCAAATTACTGAGTGCCTTTTTTAGTTTAATTATGGGAATAATTTTTTTAAATAAAGATAATTCCAAAAAAGGACTTATTAGACTAGCAAATGGGATTGGCTATCTTTTTGGACTAACAAATATTATTATTGAGCGATATAAATACTAGCCCTCAAAATATCTTTATAAAACCCAATGATTCTTACAGACAATAAAGATTTAAAAATTTTCTTAAAGGACTATTGGCCCTGCTTCATTGTTATTCTTGCGTTTTTCGGATTTATCAGTAAAGCATTATATAACTATCCCGTTGGAGTAATGGCCCTAATTGGTATTTACATAGTTGCAACAAATCCAAAAATACTAATATTTGATCGCATCATAAAAAACTTTACATTAATTTTTTTGTGTATTTGGATACCACAAGTCTTATCTTTATTTAATGCGGTTGATATACATCATTCCTTGCACACTGTTATACCATATTTGAGATTTTTGTTTGCTGGAATATTTATTATAAATTTCATAGCAAAAGATAAAGAAAAGATAGATTTCATAATAAAAATTATTTTTTTTATCGTTTTGTTTTGGTCAATTGATGGAGCTATTCAATTTTTTTTCAAAAAAGATATCTTTGGTTTCCCATGGGAATCTGGTCAAATCACGGGTATGTTCTACCCTAGAAACACCATCGCACATATTTGTGCAATTCTATCCCCATTTTTCTTTTTATACATATACAATAATCTAATTAATAAAAAATATCTTTTATTAAGTGTGTTGCCATTATTTTTTGTTGTCTTGATAAGTGGGCGTCGTGCAGCTTGGGTTATGCTCGCTCTCACATCTTTATCTTTTTTGCTGTATGGATTTATTTATTTTAAAGAAAAAAAATTATTTATAAAGAGTGTTTGTGTTATCACGGTTTTACTTGGTCTAATATTTAGTATCATGCTTGATTCACATCAGCCATTGAAAACTAGAATGAATGTTACTCAAGGTATATTTAGTGGTGACTACAAGTCTTTCAATGATGCTACTGCTTTAAGGCTATCAATCTGGGATACGGCGTATTCTATATTTAAAGATAATCGTGTTATTGGAATAGGCCCGAGAGGATTTCGACATATTTACGATCAGTATGCAAAGCCCGATGATATTTTTGTTAAAACTAAACTGCCGCCAACTCAGCCACACTTATTGGGTCTAGAGATATTATGTGAAACTGGTGTAGTTGGATTTATTGGATACATGCTCTTTATAATATACATGTGTGTATTTATACTTAATCAAAAATCAAAAAAATATATAATGCCATATTTCATTCCTGTTCTGGTCGCGGTATTCCCGCTAAATGCGCATATGGCGTTTTATGGCTCCGTTTGGGCAAGTGTTATTTGGCTATTAATATCACTTTGTTATGCAAAAACAGCATCGCTTGAAGATTTTAATAATAATACCAAGAACACAGCTTGAAGATTTTAATAATAAAATTAGGCGCGCTGGGTGATGTTGTTATATCAACATCCATTATTAATAAGATTCTTGCTCATCATAAGAAAGATGATGTATATCTCCTAACAACTCCTGCATTTGAAAACTTATTCAATGAAATAAGAAACCTTAAGGTCATTAAATGTATGAGGTATGGTTTATTTAATTTAATAAAAACTATTTTATGGATTAGGAGCGCAAGGTTTAACAAAATATATGACTTACAATCCAATGATAGAAGTACAATATATTGCGCGCTATCGGGAGTTTCTTTTTGTGCTGGAAATCACCCAAGGTTTCCTTATAAGGCGCACCCCGATGATATATATAAAGGAGAATGTCATTCATTTGAACGACTAAATCAAATTATTGTATCAGCGGGCATTAGTCCTGCGCTACCTGAGCCATCGCTACCTGCTCCGCCAAATACTATCACTAAAATTTCTAGCTGGTTAAAAGAAAAAAATTTAACGCAAAAGAATTTTATAATAATGCATGCTGGATCCAGCAATAAACATACTCAAAAAAGGTGGCCCTTCTTTAAAGAGCTTGCGCTAATTCTTAAAAATTATTTTGAAATTGTGTGGGTGGGAGGAGTTGATGATTCTATGTTAAATGCGCACTTAACAAAATCTATCGGCATTAATGCTACCTGTGATTTTGATATTTTAAGTCTCGCAGAGCTAGGCAGAAGATCTAAATTCGCGGTAACTAATGATTCAGCGCCAATGCATATTTTATCCTGCTCAAAAATACCGGTATTCGGAATTTTTGGGCCAACATACCCCAGAAGAACCCATGCGCTCGGGCAAATGCAAAACGTTATTTTTCCTAATAATGTAATTCCAAAAAATGACGCGGGATTTAAACCAAAAGATATATCTGCAGTTTCTGTAGATGACGTTATTAGCAAAATAAAAAAACAAAATCTAATATGACTAATTTAGAAAAAATAAAATTATTTTACGTAAAAACAATTATATTATTTCGCTTATTATTTATAAAGATATTTAGGTATATAATCTTTAAAGAGGAAGACTATAAATCCTTTTCAAAAATTTTAATAAATCGTGATGGTGCTTTTGGTGATTCTGTTGTAGCGCTACCATCTCTATCTATAATTCGGCAAAACTTTCCATCAGCAAAAATAGATTTGATAACCTTTTCTGATAGTGGGGTAACGTTTTCTGACTTAGGGCTTAAAGATGGCTTAATCGACAATATTTTAGTAAGAGGTAAAAAAAATAGGAAAGAGACTCTCGATGAACTCAAAGAAAACAGATACGATCTTTTTATTCAGCTACCCCAAAACCTGGGTTTATATAAATCAATTAGAAATATGTTTTTTGTTCGTTTTTTTCTTAAGATCAAAACAGGATTTGGTTGGGATAGCGGAAGGATAAAATCTTTCATTGAAACACAAAAAAAATATTTGCAAATTCCTACAGAAACCATGCGATTACTTAACAATTTAAAACATGAACGAATAATTGGGGATGTGGCTTACCCAATAAAAGAAAAAGAGCCTACGGATAGAGGCATAGTTGAACTGTTAAAAAGAAATATAATGGTATTTATAATTGGCGGAAAGCTAAAAACAAAAAAATGGCCGTTAGATAGCTGGATAAAACTAGCTAATTTAATTGGAAATGACTATGAAATTATAATAGTAGGCGGCCCATTGGAAGTGAAAGAAGCTGAGCATATAAATTCTCGAACAAAAAATAGTCATAATCTTTGTAATAAATTATCAATTTCAGAATTGTTTTTTGTTTTTAAACGTTCACAAATGGCGATAAGCAATGACACCGGGGCTATGCACCTCTGCGATGCAGCGGGAACTAATGTAATAGGACTTTTTTCAACTAGAGAGCTCTCTCCCAAATGGTACCCAAATAGGAGGGGGGCTATTGTGATTGAAAACAATATTAATATCGCAAACATAACTCCAGATAATGTTTACAACACAATAAAATGAGTCTTATTTTGGATATTTTAAAAACTGTCCCACACTTTTTTCCAATCAAAAAATGGTGGCAGACTCTCTTTAGACTGGAGATGAACGGCAACTGGTGGTATTGGCGAGAAACCGGGGATATGGTTAAAAAGCTTATCGGTTGTTCTCTTTTCAGATCCTAAATGACGTTTTTCTTTGTTTCCGACATACTTTGTATTATCAAAATATCTCCAGTATTTGTCTACAATTGATGAGTGAGTAAAGAATGTGTGTGTAGAGTGACTTATTGTTCGCCATCTTCTATTTTGTCCCTCTAGAATATAGGATGGATAATTAATTTGTGAATAGATAAGCTCGTGTTCCTGTGGATGAATTAATAAATGTGTAGATGCTTCTTCGTATATATCTCTATAAAAACTTATCATTTCATTTATTGCGCTTGGCGTATGCAAATAATCGTCCTCGCAAAAATAAAATAAGCTGTTTTTATCCCGAGAAAAACTAAAGTGCTCGTAAAGCGAACCACCCTGACCTGCATTTTTGGTTTTTATTACTTCATAGCCACACTTCGCTTTGCCTAATATATTATTTATGTTTTCTAATGCAGCTTTATCAGAACGATCATCAAAAACAGTTAGCTTGATTTTTTTGTTATGCTCGACTGCTTCATTTATTGAGACAACTAAAGATTGTATACACTTAAACAGATGCTGGTCCAAAGCAACTCCTGTCAGCTTGCTATAACTTTCCCCAGCTCTTTTTTTGCTGACACAAGTTCTTAAACAAACATTTAGTTTGGAAACATCATCAGCTAGCACAAGCTTATTTTTGTTATCAAAAGCATCGTAGGTGGTTTTAAGAAAAGGATCGTTTTGAAAGTTTTTTAAGGGCAATAAATTATATTTTGGGTGTTTTTTTATAGTATACCCAGACTTTTTAAGGATCTTTTCTAAAACTCTTAATACTTCGTTCATTTATAACTTCCTTTAACTCAAAGTTTTTTAAATTACTTACCAATACAAAAGCTTGAAAATATGCTATCTAGAACATCATCTGCTGTTGTCTTCCCAATAATCTCGTCAAACTCGGACGAGCTTTGTCTTAAAAACTCTACAACAATCTCCATGCCCTGTTTTCTTTCTATACTCGATAATGCTTCTTTAATGTAGCTATCTACATTACTAAGCGCATTAATATGGCGCTTTCTTGCAAAGATTATGTCCTCCTCTGCCGTCAAATCAAGCGTTAAACATATCTTATTAATCAGCTTTTCAATCCCTTGGCCGGTTTTAGCTGAAATTTCTATAAACGTTGGTAAAACATTATTATTTTCTCGGTGCAAATCAATCTTACTAGCTACAAAAATACACTCAACATCGTCCGATATATATTTTTTTATTTCTGACTCAATGGTTTCTTTTTTATTAAAACTGCCATCGATTAAACATAGGACAAGATCTGCAATCGCAATAGCTTTATATGTTCTTTCTATACCCTCTTTTTCTATCGGATCGTTCGTATTTTGTATTCCCGCGGTATCTATAAAAACCGTTGGCTGCTCACGCAATAGAATTGGCTCTCTTATTAAGTCGCGTGTTGTACCCGGAGCTTCGGACACGATTGCTGGGTCAGCGCCTGAAAGAGAGTTAATAAGTGTAGACTTTCCTGCATTTGGTCTGCCGACAATTACTATTATGGGGGCATGGTCCAACATTCTGCCCGTTTTAGTTTTTGCCAATAACTCATGTATTGCTTTTGTGCACCATTTTAAATTTTCTATTGCGGGCGCAAAATCTATTATGACATCTTCTTCTTCAGGAAAATCCAGTGAGGCTTCGATTAACGCCCTCGTCTCGACTATTTTTGTTTTTATAATTTTTATCTTTTCTGAAAAAACGCCCTGAACAGATTGAAGAGCGCTCCTTGCTGCTTTTTTTGAGTTGCTATCGATTAAATCTGCAACTGCTTCAGCCTGAATTAAATCAATTTTTCCATTTAAAAAAGCTCTCTGTGTAAATTCTCCCGGTAAAGCGAGTCTTGCACCAAGAGTAACAATTTCCTCGAGCAGCATGTCTAATATGAGCCGGTTACCATGAACATAACACTCGGCTACATCTTCGCCGGTATATGATGAAGGGCCTTTAAAGTATAGCGAAACCCCTTCATCAATAATTTCGTTTGT
>MDSV01237248.1_pt1 | contig 37099 bp, 36 predicted proteins | sample 810851 | NCBI WGS metagenome assembly MDSV01 (sample SAMN05326640, study PRJNA326480) | marine metagenome | isolation source: seawater | place: Atlantic Ocean: North East | collected 2012 | reverse complement strand
TTCATAATTTTTTGGTGGGCAAGAAGAGACTCGAACTCTTAAGCCTTGCGGCACTGGTTTCTAAGACCAGCGCGTATACCAATTCCGCCACTTGCCCTTCATTTTGTCGTAGCTTTATATAACAATTCAATTTTTTATTAAACGATAAATTCTAATATAAATAATCAAATAGATAAGCAGTAAAGCAAAAAACCAGTATCTACTTAAAACTGGGTCATCAAAAAAATACAACCCAGGTAAAATCAAAATTAAATAGCAAATGTTTATTAAAATTGAATTTAAAAAGTTACCTTTTAATTTTCCGAATTTTGACCTCATTAAATAAAAACTTAACATGTGTAAATGCTGGCCATCTGGATGGATCGGTGATTTTTTTTGATATGTTTTTCTCAAAAACGAAAAAAAAACTTCAAAAAAAAGATAGAATAAGAGCGTACAGAAGAAAAAAGATGAAACGTTAGGATTTATGTTGTTAGTTAAAATTGTGTTTAAAGCTATGAGAGAGCCCATTAGATAAGCTCCGCTATCACCAAGAAAAATTTTTGCATTCGGAAAATTAAATAACAAAAAAGACAGTAACAATATTATTTGAGCAATTAAAATTATAGAAAATTCATTATTAGCATTTAAAATATTTATATAAGTTAAAATAATATTAATAATAATTAAATTTATTGCAAGGAGTCCGTTGAAACCGTCTATAAGATTTGCTCCGTTTATTACAAATAAAAAACACAATAGAACAAAAAATGTTGAAAAAATCTCATTTCTTACTAAAGGGGTCAAGAAAGGTATGTCAATATTCCAGATCTTGATCGGTAGAAAATAAATGAATACTGTTAGAAAGAAAATCATTAATAACAGTCTTTTAAATGGTTTAATATTAAATTTTAAATCATCAAGAAAACCTATTAAAAACATTGAGTAACTAACTAAAATGTAATCAATTAAAATTTTTGAGTAAAGCAAATAGTAAATTCCAAAAAAAATAGTCAATGAAATTAAGCCTGCAATACCTCCACTTCGCGTTACAGGTAATTCATGAAATGCTTGTGGTTTTATAAAATTAGAGTCTAGAAGTGCACCGTTTTTTATTTTATGTGAAAATTTACTTATAATAAGAAAAATAAAAAAAGTTATTAATGCATAAATTGACAGAAAACTTGCTTCTATTGACTCTGTGCCCATATTAATTTTGTCGACCTTTATTATTTTTCTTAAAAATGTATATACCTGCTAGAATTATAGCTAATGAAACTAAAACTCTCCACGTAATAATTTCGTCCATTAAAAAATAACCAAAAATAATCCCAAAAATAGGGATTAAATATGCCACCTGTGTTTGAAAAACTAAACCATTAACTGTTAAAATTCTAAATCTAATTAACCAAGCTAACCCTGTAGCTATTACACCTAAGTACAGTAGTGATAAAGTTGAGGATAAAGTAGGATTAGCATTCCAAGGTGTTTCAATCAATAATGAAAAGGGGGTTAAAAAAATTACTGACCATAAAGTTGTAGATGTAGTAACGTTCTCATTTTTCTTTTCTCTTATTTTAAGAGTCAATAAGCCTCCTATGCAATAGAATGTTGATCCTAGTATAGTTATTAAAGCATAAATATAATTTTCACTATTAATTATCAATTTATCAAAAAATAATAAAACAATTCCACTAAAACCAATTAGAACCCCTAAAGATTTTTTAAAAGACAATTTTTCATTTTTTGTAAAAAAATGTGCAAGTATTGATCCGCTTAATGGAGTGGTGCTCATTAATATCGCAGCAAGGTAACTGTTTATTTTCGCTGTACCTATTGCAATCAAAACAAAGGGTATTGCAATGTTACATAAGCCAATTAGTGCATACCAATTCCATCCACTGCCAAAAGCTTCTATTTTAATTTTCTTAAATTTACATAAAATTAATAAAGGTATGCTTGCAAATATTACTCTAACTAGCGCTAATGTAATTGGTTCGTAAGAATAAGTTGCAATTTTAATATTAAAAAAAGAGGAACCCCAAATAATGGCTAATAATAATAATAAAGCTAGATCAAAAGTATTTGCTTCTCTCATTTCAAGTCAAAATTGTATATATGTGATAATTGCATAGCTGGTATATATTTTTAAATATTCTCTAAATCAGATCCTTATATATGTTCGGATCAAATTTAAACACTTTTAAAAGGAGAAAAATGAGCTCAAAAAATGTTCTTAAATTAATGAAAGATAAGCAAATTGAATTTGTGGACCTGAGATTTACTGACCCTAAAGGTAAACTTCAACACTTAACTATGGATTCTACAATAGTAGATGAAGATATGTTAGAAAATGGTGTATTTTTTGACGGTTCGTCTATCGCAGGATGGAAGGCTATTAATGAGTCTGACATGATTTTAAAACCTGATTTAGAAAGACCAATTATTGATCCATTTAATTCTCATCCAACATTAAATATATTTTGTGATATTTTAGATGCTGTCAAAAAAAATCCTTATGAAAGAGATCCAAGAGGCACAGCAAAAAAAGCTGAGGCTTATTTAAAAAAGACAGGAATTGGAGATAAATCTTATTTTGGCCCAGAACCTGAATTTTTTGTTTTTGATGATGTTAGATTTAAAAACGATATGAACGAAACAAGTTTTACAATAGATAGTTCGGAGGGACCTTATAATACTGGAAAAAAATATGAGAATGGTAACATGGGTCATAGGCCGGGTGTTAAAGGCGGATATTTCCCTGTTCCTCCTGTAGATAGCGCACAAGATATGAGAGGCGAATACTTAAAAGCTCTTAAAGATATGGGAGTTAAAGTTGAAAAACATCACCATGAAGTTGCTCCAAGTCAACATGAATTAGGAATGTATTTTGGGACACTAACTGATATGGCAGATAATGTTCAGCTTTATAAGTATGCAGTTCAAATGGTTACACATTCATTTGGTAAAACTGCAACTTTTATGCCTAAACCTGTTAAAGGTGATAATGGTTCAGGTATGCACTGTCATCAATCAATTTGGAAAGGCAACACGCCTCTTTTTATGGGAAAAGAATACGCTGGCTTATCAAAAGAAGCACTTTACTACATAGGTGGAATTCTAAAGCATGCTAGAGCTATAAACGCTTTTGCTAATGCAACTACTAATAGCTATAAAAGATTAATACCTGGATTTGAAGCTCCAGTTATTTTAGCCTATTCGGCTAGAAATAGATCTGCCTCTTGTAGAATACCGGTCATTATGAATCCGAAAGCAGCAAGAATGGAAATTAGATTTCCAGACGCAGCTGGAAATCCTTATTTAACTTTTGCTTCAATGTTGATGGCAGGAATCGATGGAATAAAAAATAAGATCGATCCAGGTAAAGCATTTGACCAAGACTTATATTCACTATCTGAAGATGAAGTAAAAAAATTACCAACAGTTTGCGGTTCTTTAAGAGAAGCAATGCAAAACCTTGATAAAGACAGAAAATTTTTAACAGAGGGTGGTGTATTCACAGATGATCAGATTGATGCGTATATAGAATTAAAATTTCAAGAAATTTACAACTTCGAACATACGCCTCATCCTATAGAGTTTCAGATGTACTATAGTGGTTAAACTTTAAAAGACTCACCGCAACCACATCGTTCTGTTTCATTAGGATTTTTGAAAACAAATTGAGAAGAGAATTTTTCTTTTTTATAATCCATTTCAGTGCCTAACAAATACATTATAGCCTTTGGGTCTATAAAAACCTTTACACCTTTATCTTCTATTACTTCTTCATTTGATCTAACTTCTTTTGCATATTCCATAATATAAGACATTCCAGCACATCCGCCTGATTTCACTCCTATTCTTACCCCGATAGCAGAGTTTTTTGCGCTAGACATAATTTTTTTTATTCTTTCTGCTGCGTTGTCTGTTAATTTAATTACCTGTTCGCTCATAAATTTAATTCTAATTTAGCCGCTTCCGACATTTTATCTTTGTCCCAAGGCGGATCCCATACTAACTTTAAATCTACATCCTTAACCTCATCAATTTTTAATATATTCTCTTTAACTGAATTTGGCAAACTTTCAGCTACTGGGCAGTTAGGTGAGGTTAAGGTCATCTCTATTATTACTTTATTTCCTTCATTAACCTCAATTTTATATATTAGGCCTAATTCATAAATATTGACTGGAATTTCAGGGTCGTAAATTTTCTTAATTTCAGAGATTATTTTTTCTTTCAAATCAATCATTGTTATCTCATGCTTTTTTTTCTAAAGCGGATAAAAGCGTGTGCCAAGCCATAGTTGCACACTTTATCCTCATTGGAAATTCTTGAACACCTGATAGTGATGAAATAGTAGTAATCTGATCTTCCGATAAACTATTCAAAGTTATCTTTGATTTATTCTTCAACATATTTAAAAAATCATCTGTAACTTTTTTAGAAAAATTTAAATCTTTACCTTTAAGAGTTTCAGTAAGAATTGAAGCGGACGCTAACGATATTGCACACCCCTCTCCTTCAAAACTTAAGCCTGAAATATTTTTATCTTTTTCAAGCTTTAAATAAATATGTACTTTGTCTCCGCAAAGAGGGTTATGAGCTTTGGCATCATGATTATAGCCATCACATTTTCCTTTGTTCCTTGGATTCTTAGCGTGATCCAAAATTATTTCTTGATATAATTCTTTTAATTCCATTTAGACCTTAAATACCTTTTTACATTTGTTAATTGACTCGCACAAAACGTCCATATCTTCTTTATTATTATAGACTCCGATGGATGCTCTTGCTGAAGCAGGAATTCCAAGTTTGTCATGTAATATTTGACAACAGTGGTGTCCAGCTCTTATAGCTACTCCATCGTCATCTAAGATTGTTGCTATATCATGAGGATGAATTCCTTTTATTGTAAAAGATATAATAGAAGCTCTATTATTTGGGTTCCCAATAATACTTACAGAATTGTTTTTTTTTAATTTTTCTAAACCATATTCAAGAACTTGACTTTCATGATTATTAATATTTTTTATTCCTAAATCTTGAATAAACTTAATTGATTTCGCAAAGGCAACGACTTCTGCAGTCTGCATAGTCCCAGCTTCAAATTTTGTAGGTGAGTCTGCAAATGTTATTTCATCTTTTTTCACCTCACTAATCATTCCGCCTCCTCCCTGATAAGGTGGAAGTTCATCAACCCATTTTTTTTCGCATAAAGAATACCAAGTCCATTTGGTCCGTACATTTTATGACATGAAATAGCATAAAAATCACAGTCTAGATCCTGAACATCTAAAACTGAGTGAGGTGCTCCTTGAGTACCATCGATTAAAACGGGAATATTTTTTGATTTAGCTAAATCAATAATTTTTTTTACAGGCATCACCGTTCCTGTGACATTAGAAATATGAGTGAAAGCTATTATCTTTGTTTTATTTGTAATGAGTTTCTTGAATTCGTTAAGATTTATTTCTCCATTATCATCAACTGATGCAAATTTTATTACAGCGCCCTTCTTCTTTCTTAAATAATGCCAAGGTACATAATTTGAATGATGTTCAAGTTCAGTCACGATGATTTCATCTTGATTTTTAATAAATTTTTCTCCAAAACAACTAGCTACTAAATTAATTGCTTCTGTAGCACCTTTTGTAAAAATAATTTCCTCTCGGTGTTTTGCGTTAATATACGATTTTACAATATCTCTAGTTTCCTCAAATTTATTTGTAGCTTTAACTGCAAGAGTATGAACACTTCTTCCAACGTTAGAAAATTCAGTTTCGTAAAATCTAGAAATTTCATCAATTACTGTTTTTGGTTTTTGAGAAGAATTTGCGCTGTCCAAATATATTAAAGGTTTACCTTTAATTTTTTGATTAAATATCGGGAATTGAGATTTTATGTTATTAAATTTCATCAATCTGCTCTTCTATATTTTTTTCAAGAAAATTTTTTATATTTTGGTCATATATATTTTCAAAAATTTCGTTTAAAAATCCATTCATTAAAAGTTTTTTTGCCTTTTTCGATTCAATTCCTCTCGTCATCAAATAATGAATAGCCTCTTCGTCAATACTTCCAGAAGTAGAACCGTGAGAACACTTTACGTCATCTGCATAAATTTCTAGCTCCGGTTTAGCATTAAACTCTGCTTCATTATTTAAAATCAAAGCTTTACTGAGTTGATATGCATTTGTTTTTTGAGCAATATCTTTAACAAATATTTTTCCTTGGTAAACACCCTTGCTATCATTTTCCAAAACATTTTTTATTTTTTGGTAACTTTTACAATTAGGCGCTAAATGATTTATTCTTGTTTTAATTTCTTGATGTTCTCCGTTTCCTAGACATAATCCAGCTAATATAAAACAATTACTTTTTTCTTCTTCTAAACTAAAATCAACTTCAATTTTGTTAAATTTTAGTCCTGAAGATAGAATGAAATTTTGATAGCTCGAATTGTATCCTTGTGCACCGGATATATTTTTGTAAAAAAAACCATTATTTTTTGTTTTTTGAATTATTATATTTTTAAAGATAGAGTTTTTGTCGATATCTATTCTTTCGAAAGTATTTTTTAAAAATTTACTTTTTTCACCAATGTTGTACTCTATTAAACTTAATTCAGAGTTTTGATTAAGTTTTATTTTGTTAGAATTATTTACGATTTTATCGTCTAGAGATGTAAAATAATTATAAATTACAATCGGTTTTTTACATTTGTAATTTTCTTGTATTTCTAGGTAAAATCCACCTAAAGATAAAGCCTTATTAAGTGAGGAAAGATTATTGTTTGATTTATAATTAAATCCTTCTAAAGAACTCAATTTCTCAATTTTTATTTTTCCTTTTTCCTCAAATTTCATATCACTTGATTTGAAGGAGCCGTTTATTAGAATAATATTATTGTGTTCAAAATCCTCAATAAATTTAATTTTTTTATCTAATGAAAAATTTTGATTATTTGTAATTTTCTTAAAATTTCTAGTTACAATTAAATTTAAATCTGTAAATTTCCAGTTTTCATCTTTTTTGCTTGGTAAACCATTCTTTAGAAATAATTCTAAATTATTTTTTCTATCTAACTCTTCTTTATCTGAAGAATAAGATATTTTTTCTAAATCAAAATTAAAAAGTTGTTCCATTATTTTAAATTCTCATAACCTGTTTTCTCTAATTCCTGACCCAAATCCGCGCTCCCAGTTTTTATGATTTTACCATTAGACAATACATGAACAAAATCTGGTTTAATGTAGTCAAGCAATCTTTGATAATGAGTAATAATTAAAAATGCATTATTATTATTTTTATGAGAGTTAACTCCGTCAGCAACAATTCTAAGAGCGTCGATATCTAAACCTGAATCTGTTTCATCAAGAATAGCTAATTTTGGCTCTAATAACTTCATTTGAAGTATTTCATTTTTCTTTTTTTCACCTCCTGAAAAACCTACATTTAATTGTCTGGATAAAAATTTTTCATCAATATTTAACTCTGAGGCTTTTTCTTTAATTAATTTTAATAATGAAAGAGTATCTAGCTCCTTTTCACCTTTCGCTTTTCTAATTGTATTAAGTGAGGTTTTTAAAAAGTTTGTGGTGTTTACACCTGGTATTTCCAATGGATATTGAAATGCTAAAAATATACCTTTCTGAGCTCTTTCCTCTATTGGTATATCTTGAAGATTTTTTCCTTCATATTTTAAGCTCCCACTCACTTCGTAACCGTTTTTTCCAGATAAAATATTAGCTAAAGTGCTTTTTCCTGATCCATTGGGGCCCATAATTGCATGGACTTCGCCTGGTTTGATTTCTAAATTTAATCCATTTAAAATTGCTTTATCGTTTACTGAAGCTTTTAAATTTTTTAATTGAAGCATTATCCAACACTCCCTTCCAGGCTAATTGAAACTAATTTTTGTGCCTCTACTGCAAATTCCATAGGAAGTTGTTGTAAAACTTCTTTACAAAATCCATTAACGATAAGACTTACCGCTTCCTCTTGATTTAAACCCCTCTGATTACAATAAAATAATTGATCTTCATTAATTTTAGAGGTTGTTGCCTCATGTTCAATAGTTGATGATGAATTCTTATTTTTAATATATGGCACTGTATGAGCTCCGCATTTGTTTCCCATTAAAAGAGAATCGCATTGCGTATAGTTCCTAGAATTAAAAGCTTTTGCTCCGATATCTACAAGTCCTCTGTAAGTATTATCTGCTTTACCAGCAGAAATTCCTTTAGAAATAATTTTGCTTTTTGTATTTTTGCCAAGGTGGATCATTTTTGTCCCTGTATCAGCTTTTTGATGATTATTGGTAATTGCTATAGAATAAAATTCTCCAACAGAATTATCACCTTGCAGAATACAACTTGGGTATTTCCAAGTAATTGCGGATCCAGTTTCGACTTGTGTCCATGAAATTTTCGAATTTTTTCCTCTACATGCGCCTCTTTTTGTAACAAAATTGTATATACCCCCCACACCATCTTTATCTCCAGGATACCAGTTTTGAACTGTTGAGTATTTTATCTCTGCATCGTCCAAGGCAACTAGTTCAACATTAGCTGCGTGCAATTGATTTTCATCTCTCATAGGTGCGGTACAGCCTTCTAAATAACTTACATAACTACCCTTATCAGCAATTATAAGAGTTCTTTCAAATTGACCGGTCTCAGATGCATTAATTCTGAAGTAAGTTGAAAGTTCCATGGGACACCTAGTGTTGGGAGGAATGTAAACAAAAGACCCGTCTGTAAAAACAGCAGAATTAAGCGTAGCAAAATAGTGGTCGCTTACTGGTATTACGGAACCTAAATATCTTTTTACTAAGTCAGGATGTTTTTGTATTGCTTCAGAAATAGGACAAAAAATTATTCCTTTTTTATCCAGTTCTCCTTTAAAAGTCGTAGCAACTGACACGGAATCGAAAACAGCATCGACAGCTACTCCACTTAATCTTTTTTGCTCGTTGAGTGGTATACCTAATTTATTGTAAGTTTCTATAAGCTTTGGGTCAACCTCGTCTAAACTTTTTGGTTTATCTTTCATGCTTTTTGGTGCTGAATAATAATACAAATCTTGATAATTAATTTTCGGATACTTTGGTTTTTGCCAATTAGGTTCTTTTAAAACCTTTAATCTATTAAAAGCCTTTAATCTCCAGTCTAACATCCATTTAGGTTCTTTTTTAATATTAGATATGAATCTTATTGTTTCCTCTGTAAGACCTTTGGGAGCTTTGATATTTTCAATATCAGTGGTAAAACCGTATTTGTACTCTTGATTTTTTAATTCATCACTTTTCATTATTGTTTTTGGTTTGATTTAGTTAAATCCTGTAGTTTTACATTTTCAAAAAAACCATTTATATGTTGGTCTAATTGGTCCCATAAGTTATGTGTAATACACTTTGTAGTCTTGTTGTTGCATCCTTTTTTTGAGTTCTTTTTGCAATTAAGAGTTTTTACTTCTTCATCTACAGCATAAATTATATTTGATAATTTTATTTCTGAGGCAGGTTTTTCCAAAACATAGCCTCCGTTGGCTCCTCTAGAGCTTCTGACTAATTTATTATTTTTCAATTTTGAAAAAATCTGTTCCAGATAAGCTAAGGAAATGTTTTGTCTAATTGATATCTCTGCAAGACTTATTGGACCCTCTTCAGCATTAGAAGCTAAATCAGCCATAGCCATTACTGCATATCTTCCTTTGTTTGTTAATTTCATAATTAATCGTTGTAATATAATAGTTTTTCCACAATTCCTACTAATTTAGTAGGAATTAAAAAAAAATATTTGTCGCATAAAAACGTGATATAACTCAGTACTTTTTTTTTTAATAGTAATCATTATCAAGTATGAAACCAAAAAGTTTAGAAATTTTTATTCCCGGTCCTGCTGGAAGGCTCGAAGCAAAATATTATAAAAATCCAAAATTTGGTTCTCCAGTTGCTATAGTTCTTCATCCACACCCGCAATATGGTGGTACAATGAACAATAGGATAGTTCAGTTAATGTATAATATTTTTTTAGAAAATGGTTTTTCAGTAATCAAAGTAAATTTTAGAGGTGTAGGTAAAAGTGATGGTGTTTTTGATAATGGTCAAGGAGAATTGTCTGATGCTGCTGCAGCTTTAGACTGGATAGAAAGACAAAATCTTGATTATAGCCAGTGTTGGGTCTCAGGTTTTTCTTTTGGATCATTAATTTGTATGCAATTAATTATGAGAAGACCTGAAGTAAATAATTTTATTGCAGTTTCGCCTCAACCAAACGTATATGATTTTTCATTTTTAGCTCCTTGCCCTACCTCAGGACAAGTGGTGTACAGTGATAATGATGAATTAGTGACCAAAGAGAGTATTGTTGAACTAGATAATAGAATTAAAAATCAAAAAGGAGTAGAAGTAATTTTTTCAAAAATTAAAAATTCAAACCATTTTTTTAAAAATAAAGAAAAAGAATTAACTACAGAAATTGAAAAATATTTAAAAGAAAAAACTGCTTTAATTTAACTATCTATCAACTCTCCTCCCGTACATGGTTTTTTACATCCGGTAGTATTTGGGAAAGTTATTGGTAAGTTTAAGTAAGATCTAATTGCAAGAAAAGCAAAGGCTTGGGATTCAATAAAATCACCATTTATTTTAAAATCATCTATCTTTTTTAATTTTATTGCTGGTGGAAGATATTGTTTAATTTTTTCAATCAAAATTTTGTTCTTTCTTCCTCCTCCACATAAATAAATATTTTTTATAGAATTATTAATTGAACTTATACTTTTTTTGAGCTCATCTCCTATCAGACTTGCTGTAAAATCTGTTAAAGTTCTTGCACCATCTTTTAAAGAAAGACCACGGGCAAATGAAATGTCAAAGTCACTTACATCTAAAGATTTTTTTTTTACAACTCTATTTGTATGAAGTTCTTGTGCTTGTTCTAAGATAATTTCATTTATTTCACCACTTGATGCTAAATTACCATTTAGATCATATTTTTTACTTGAGTTTTTTCTAACCCATTGGTCAATAAGACAATTACCTGGGCCAATATCTTTGCTGAAAAAATTTACTGACCCTGTCGGTTCATTTATAATTGTTATGTTTGAAATTCCTCCTATATTTAAAATACATAATGGAAGATTAAATTTATTCTGTGAAGCTATTAATTGATGAAATAAAGGTGTGAGAGGTGCTCCTTCACCACCATTTAGAAGGTCATTTTTTCTAAAGTTAAATATAATTTTTCTTTGAGAAAGTTGAAAAAGTAGATTTGCATCGCCTAGTTGATATGAAATCTTTTCTTTTGAATTATGATAAATTGTTTGACCATGAAAGCCGATAATACATTCGCTAGTCTGATTTTGTAAGTCCTTTATTATTTTGGCATGAAAAAGAGTAATTTTTCTCTCCAGTTCAGAAATTTCTTTTGCTAATTTTATTAAATCTTTTTTGTTGTTTATTTTTTCTTTAAGATTGTGAATACCGCTGTAAATTTTATTATCGTATTCATAATATTTATCTTTAATTGATTCGTAATTATCTTTTCCATTAGATATTAATAGTGAGGCATCAACACCGTCCCCAGAAGTACCGCTCATTAGGCCCAAAGATTTGTATTTTTTTAACATATTTTTATTTATTTATAGCAATTTTCGTATAATAGTGGATTAAACAAAATACGCTATGAAAAATAAGTTTTTATTCGAAATGCATTCTCGTGGATACCTCAACCAGTGCACTGATGAAGATAAATTAGGTGATGTTTGTAACAAGAAAGCAATAGCTGGATATATAGGTTTTGATTGTACGGCTAGCAGTTTACACGTTGGGAGCTTATTACAAATAATGATTTTAAAACTTATGCAAAAGCACGGTCATCGTCCAATAGTGCTTTTAGGCGGAGGCACAACTTTAATCGGAGACCCATCTGGAAAAGATAACACTAGAAAAATTTTAGATAAAAAAGCCATAAAAAAAAATATTAAAAGTATAAAAAAAGTTTTTAACAAGATACTTGATAATTCCAATAAAAAAATAAAACCTATTTTCGTTGATAACGCGGATTGGTTAACAAAATTAAATTTCATACAATTTTTAAGAGATATCGGAAGTCATTTTACTATAAATAAAATGCTTACTTTCGATAGTGTTAAATTAAGGTTAGAAAGAGAGCAATCACTAAGTTATATGGAGTTTAATTATATGCTCTTACAAGCATATGATTTTTATCAATTATTTAATAAAAAAAATTGTGTTTTACAAATTGGTGGGTCAGATCAATGGGGTAATATTGTAAACGGAGTAGAGTTAATTAGAAGAATGCTTAGAAAAGACTCTTTTGGTTTAACTTCTCCATTAATTACTTTGGCCTCTGGTGCAAAAATGGGAAAAACAGAAAAAGGGGCAATCTGGCTTAATGAAGATTTATTTTCTCCTTACGATTACTGGCAATTTTGGAGAAATACTGATGATCGTGATGTAAAAAGATTTCTAAATTATTTTACCGAATTAGAAGTATCTGAAATTGATATTATTTGTAATAAAGAAAAAAATATTAATAATCTAAAAATATTGCTTGCTAATGAGGCTACAAAAATTCTTCACGGAAAATTAGCTGCTGAGAAAGCAGAGCAAACTGCAAAGCAGACATTTGGGTCGGGTGGTATTAGTTTGGGTTTACCTGAATTCAAAATAAAATCTATAGAAATTAAAAATGGAATAGATATCTTAGATTTTCTTTCAAAAAATAAAATTATGTCTTCAAAAAGTGAGGTGAGAAGAATTATTTCAAACAAAGGTTTAAAAATAAATAATGTCACCATCAATGAAGAAAAAAAATTCCTTCAATTAAGTGATTTTAAAGATAAAATTTCAAAAATTTCTTTAGGAAAAAAAAGACACTTCATAATTAAAATTATTTAGTTCTTTTCTTTCGATCCATAATTTTTTGAATAAATCTTGGTGTAATAGTTCTAATCGGGTTTATTGTAGTTTTAATTTTTCCTGGTGGTCCCTTCATTTTAAAACTTATACCAAATAACCCCTCTCCTACCTCTTTTGGAATTACAATGTCCCCAATAACTGGAATTTTAGAAATCATTTTGTTTAATGTTTTCGCAGGCACCAGAGTTCCTCTTAAACTAGTAACATTCGGATCTTGATAACCTTCCATTAAAACTGATATACTAGGGCCAAGCGCAAGTATTTCATTTAATTTTAAATTGTTATCAGATTTTTCCATTTTAATTTCTAAAATATCAAATGATAAACCTTCTCCTTCTGCCAAGTCTGCTAATCCCCCTAAGTCAGCTAGTGAAAGTAATTTAACCATTCCAGGTGCATTAATTACCTTAAAATTTTCTATCATTAATTTTGAGGTTGATCTGTTTTCCTCGATAACTGAAGAAAACAACAAATTTCCGCCTGTTAATCCCTTAAAAAAATTATATTCCGTTAAAAGTGGTCTCGTTAAGTCTGAATAAATTTCTAAATATTTTTTGTTATTTTTTTTATTGTCTTTCATTGTAATATCTAGAAAATTTTCACCCCCAAAACTTCCTTTGGAGGAAATTTTTGTAAACTTTCCCCTTTCTATTCTTCCCAATAATTTAAAGCTTTCGATATTTTCTGATAAGGGAGCAATTATATTTGAAAAATCTATTTCTATATCTTTATTAATCTTATTTAATATCTTGGTTTCTGATTTTTGATTAAGAATTTTTGGAAGATTAGTTGCGTCGAATTTTGAACCTTTTATTAAAATTTTATCTTTAAATTGAATCTTAAAATCATTATTTTTTTTCTTGTTGTTCTGTGTTTTGATAGAGATATTTTTTAAAGATTGAAATTGATTGTTTTTAAATCTAAGATTATTAATTTCCATAAAGTTGTTTCTTTCTGAAAATTTAATATTTTTAAAATTTAGGGAGTTATTTATCTTTTCGAGATCAATTTTAAAATCAGCTAATTTGCCTTTTGGTTTTTCATAATTAATTATGTCTATTTTTATTTTATTTTTATATTGAAAATTAATAAGTAAATTATTTAAATTTTTGACGTTATTATTAGTTAAGTCAAATTTATGTTCTTCTCCTTTATTTAAAGAATACTTTCCAGAAATAGATATTTTATTGTTAGATGTATCAAAAGTGCTTTTTAGGTCAGAGTTTATTAAGGATAAATTATTAATTTCCTCATTTGATATGATATCATTAATTGGTTTTTTAAAATTTAAAAAACTTTTTTTAACTTTGCCATTATTGGAATATCTAAAACTTTTAACTTTATAAGTTTTATCTAATATCAATTTAATATTATTTGAAATTTCAGCCTCTAAATCTTGAATATCATTTAGGAGAGTATATTTTTTTATAATATTTAATATTTCAAAATCTTTTTCTCCTTTATAAGCAATATTAGTTTTAAAATTAGACTCTAAAATTATTTTATCAGATATACTTAATTTTAAATCACCATTTTTTATTTGGATAAAATCTAAATTAGTATTGATATTTTGAAGTAAAATATCAGAGCGATCTGCAAAAAAATTAAATTTTGTTTTGACTAATTTTATATCTTTTGAAATTTTTAAATCCAAATTAGAGACTTTTCCTCTAGCTATAAAATTTTCAAATAAATTATCTTCATTAAAATATATCTCTAACTCAGAATTTAAATTCCCATCTAAAATTTTATTATTGAGAATACTCTTAAAGTTTGAAGGTTTTAAATTTGAAGATAATTCTTTTAATTGATTTATCTTAAGTTCCTCTAAGGCAATATTTATTTTTTTTATATTTGGGCTAGATTTCGCTAAAGATAAAAAATCTATGTAAACCTTTATATTTTTTGCAGGTAGTGCTGTATCTCTGTAATTGATTTTCGGATTAAAAGTCTCAAGAAACAAACTAAGTTCTGAAATATCAATCTTAAATTTTATAGTTTCTAGATCTAATTTTATATTATTATTTGTATGCTTAATTTTTTTTGCAATTATTTCATTAAATTTGTTAGTTTGAATACCTTTTGTAGATAGAATTAATATTAATGCGGCTAAGAAAATAATATTAATTAAAATTAAATTTAAAAATAATTTTTTCATTACTTATTTTTAATTCCCTCTTCTATAAACTGATCAATATTACCATTTAAGACACTTTCAGGATTTGTATTTTCCGTTTTATTTCTTAAATCTTTTACGAGCTGATAGGGTTGTAATACATAAGATCTAATTTGATGCCCCCAGCCTATGTCTGTTTTCGATGATATTTCTTTTTGATTTTCTTTTTCTCTTTTTTGTAATTCGTATTCATACAATCTCGCTTTAAGCATTTTGAAACAAGTTTCTTTGTTTTTATGTTGAGATCTTTCGTTTTGACATTGTACAACTATTTTTGTTGGTAAATGAGTAATTCTGACAGCGCTATCTGTTGTGTTCACATGTTGGCCACCTGCTCCACTTGACCTATAGGTATCAATTCTTAAATCTTTTTCTGCAATTTTAATATCGATATCATCTTCAACCGCTGGATAAACCCAAACACTAGCGAAACTCGTGTGCCTTCTAGCTCCACTATCAAAAGGAGAAATTCGTACCAATCTATGAACACCAGACTCCGCTTTCATTAATCCATATAAATAGTCTCCGTTAGCTTTAAGTGTGGAAGATTTAATTCCAGCTTCTTCTCCTTTATGTTCGCTGATAATTTCATACTTATATTTTTTCTTATCAAACCATTTCATATACATACGCCTGAGCATATCTGCCCAATCTTGACTTTCTGTACCCCCTGCACCTGCGTGAATTTCAAGATAAATATCAAAATCGTCATTTTCTCCAGAAAGAAAACAGTTGATTTCTATCATTTTTAAACTTTTTAAAATTTTGTCTATTTGCAAATTACAATCTTCAACAATTTCTTCGTTGTTTTCTTGAATTGCTAAACTAAATAAATCTTTAACGTTATTTTTTTCTTTAATCGAATTTTGATAAGAGCTTAATATATTTTCAAAAATTTTTTTTTGCTTTACAGTTTTTTTTGCTAGAGTTTTATCTTTCCAAAAATTTTCTTCTAAAAGAGTTTTCTCTAATTCTTTTAATTTCTCTTCAACATTATTTTTATCAAAGATACCCCCTTATATTATTAAGGGTTTTTTCTGTTGTAGCTAGTTTTGTTTCAAAATTTTGCATTAATAAAATTGTCTAAATTTGATTAGATTATCACGACCATTAATTGAAATTAAATTATTATTATCAATGTTGTTAATATCTTGAGATTTTAAGGCCTCAATAATTGTATTTCTATCACCAGGAGTTGATTTCATACCTGAATCATAATTTATTGAGGTCAGATAAATATTTTTAGGTATTCTAAAATCATCAAAATCATCTTTATAAAGAGCGTTTTCAATAAAATTTTTAAAAATTGGTAAGGCGGCTTTAGAGCCAGTTTCAAATTTTCCTAGTGATCTAGGGTTATCAAATCCAATATATACTCCAATAACTAGATTAGAAGAAAATCCAATAAACCAAGCGTCATAATTGTCATTTGTAGTGCCTGTTTTTCCAGCTAAAGGAACATTGAGCGATCTTAATTTTTTTGCTGTACCTCTTTGAACTGCTCCTTTTAATATTGTCACCATTTGATAAGCAGTTTCCTCACTAAATACTCTATTACCTTCACTCTCAATTTTAGGTAATTCGGATGATTGGTCTATAAATTTTTCACAACCAAAACATTTTCTATTTTCTACTTTAAAAATTGTTCTACCTCTCCTGTCTTGAATTCTTGAGATTAAATTCGGTTCAACTTTTTTACCACCATTTACAAAAGATGCATAAGCAGAGGTTAAATTCATTAAAGTTGTCTCAGATGCACCTAGTGAAACAGATAAAAGTTCAGGAATTTCATCATAAATATTTAATTTTTTAGATAAGTCCAATATTTTTTCTAAACCTAACATTTTAGCAATTCTTACTGTCATCAAATTTCTAGAATATTCTATACCTTTCCTGAATGTTGATGGGCCATAAAATTTTTTACCATAATTTTCAGGTTTCCAATTTTTTAAACCTACGCCTTGACTTTCAACGAAAGGGGCATCAAGTATAATTGAATTTGGTGCAAAACCATTTTCTAACGCTGCCGCATAAACAATTGGCTTAAAAGCTGAACCTGGTTGTCTCTTTGCTTGAGTTACTCTGTTAAATTCACTTGATTTAAAATTAAATCCACCTACTAAAGCTTTCACGTCACCAGTATATGGATTTAAAACTATTATACCTCCATTGACTTTTGGGTATTGTTTCAATTTCCAAGAATTATTTTCTTTTTTTACAAAAATTATATCTCCAATATTATACCTTGAAGAAATTGGCTTATTTTTCGACAATGTCCATTTTATATTTTTTCTAGGTAAATATCCTGTCAAATTTTTTTTGTTATTTATAATTTTAAAATTTATTTGAGTGTCTGATAGGTCTATTATTTCAGCAAATTCCCAATTTAATGTGGGATCTAATTTAAACTTTGCTAGTTTATTTTCCCAATCCTTGAATTTTAATTTGTTTGTTATAGGACCTCTCCAACCATGTCTTCGGTCATAATCCTCAATACCCTTTCTCAAAGCATTGATGGCTTTAATTTGATAATCAATATTAAGTGGCGTTCTAATACTTAATCCTTGTGAATAAAGTTTTTCAAAACCATAATTTTCATTAACAGACCTTCTAACTTCTTCTGTATAAGAGTTTGCTTCATTTACAATTTCTATCTTTCTCCTTTTTAAATTTAATTTTGATTTTTTTAATTTTTTAAGCTCAGTTTTTGAAATAAAATTATTCTCTTGCAAATTTTGCAGAACTAAATCTCTTCTAAATTTTGCTACATCAGGATATTTATATGGATTATATTTGCTTGGTGCTTTAGGTAGGGCAGCTAATAAAGCAGAATCTGCATAATCTAGCTCTTTGATAGGTTTATCAAAATATTCTAAGCTTGCTGCTGCTATTCCATAAGTTCCTTGCCCAAGATAAATTTGATTTAGATACAATTCTATTATTCTTTCTTTAGTGTAAGCTCTTTCAATCCTAAAAGCTAAAATTGCTTCTTTAATTTTTCTTTTCATTGATACTTCATTTGTTAAAAGAAAGTTTTTTGCAACTTGTTGGGTTATAGTCGATGCTCCCTCAAGCCTTTTATTTTGAGAGATATTTTTAATATTATTTATGGTTGCTCTTAATATCCCTTTTGCATCCACTCCAGGATGGCTAAAAAAATTTTTATCCTCTGCTGATAAAAAGGAATTAATGACTTTGTTTGGGATAGATTCATAAGGTAGGAATAATCTTTTTTCGATCGCGTATTCTGCAATAAGTTTACCGTTGTCTGAATATACTCTACTTGAAATTGGAGGTTGATAATTTGATAATTTTTTATAATCAGGAAGACCAATTGAAAAATACCATAATGTTGATAAAGCAAAAAGCAGTATTGCTATAAAAAATACTATTATGAATTTAGCGGAAAAATTAAGAAATTTTAGCATATACACAATTATTAATAATAAATTTGACCTTCTTTAGGCATTGTTAAATTTAAAAGCGTGTATTTGTCAAAAAAATCATATAAAATAAATATTATGACAAATTTTAAATCAACAAATTTCAACAAATTAAAAGGATTTCAATTAAAATGGAAAAAAATTTATACATCGATGCATCGCATCCAAATGAAACTCGTATTGTTCTTAAATCTAACAATTCAATTGAAGAATATGAATTTGAAGATAAAAATAATTTAAACTTTAAAAATAATATATACCTTGCAACAATAAGTAGAGTTGAGCCCTCTTTGCAAGCAGCTTTTGTTAATTTTGGGAGAGATAGACATGGATTTTTAGCATTTAATGATATCCAGTCAGATTACTATCAACTACCATCAGAAGATAAGGAAAAAATTAGAATAGCTGAAGAAAAAATTAGAGAAGATTTAAAAGATAAAGCTAATGATATAAATTCTGATAATCATCAAAATTCTACTGACACAAATGAAGATGATAAAACAAAAAACGAAGTATCAGAAGTATCGATAGAAAACAAAGAAGTCGCTAAAAAAGATTATAGAGAAGAAGTAAAATCATCATTTGGAATTAAACGATATAAAATTCAGGAAGTAATAAAACCTGGACAAATAGTTTTAATACAAGTCATTAAAGAGGAAAGAGGTCAAAAAGGGGCTGCGCTAACTACTTTTATTTCTTTGGCTGGCAAATATATGGTGTTAATGCCTAACACTCCAAAAGGTGGAGGTATATCAAGAAAGATTTTTAATTCTTCAGATCGACAAAAAATAAGAAATATTCTGAATGAAATTGAGATTCCAACTAGCATGGGCGTTATAGTAAGGACAGCAGGTGCAAATAAAACAAAAAATGAAATACAAAAAGATTTTGAAAATACTTTAAAGACCTGGGAAGAAATTAAAGAAAAGGCTTTAGACTCTAGCGCTCCCTCTTTAGTTTATGAAGAAGGAGATATTATCAAAAGAACTTTGAGAGATACATATGATAATGATACTAAAAATGTTTACGTTGAAGGTAATGAAGCATATCAAAAAGCCAAGAAGTTCATGAAAGAGTTAATGCCTAAAAATGTTAAAAATATTAAAAAATATAGAGGTAAAATTCCGCTTTTTCATGATGCAAATATTGAGAAAGAATTAAATAATATTTATGAACCAACAGTTAAACTTAGATCAGGAGGTTATCTAGTAATAAATCCAACTGAAGCTTTAGTTTCAATTGATATTAACTCTGGGCAATCAACAAAACAAATAAATATTGAAAAAACTGCATTAAATACAAACGTAGAGGCGGCAGAAGAAATAGCTCACCAAATTAAATTAAGAGATTTATCTGGTTTAATAGTAATAGATTTTATTGATATGAATAATTTCTATAATAGAAGAACAGTTGAAAAAAAAATGAGAGAGAGTATTAGAAAAGATAGAGCAAGAATTCAGGTAGGTAGAATAAGTAATTTTGGATTACTCGAGATGACTAGACAAAGATTGAGAGAAGGATCAATTAAATGGGAAACTCAACTTTCCTTAGGGTCTTTCTCTCAAAAAATTTTAAAAAAAGTCCAACATTTAGCTTTTACAGATAAAGTAAAAATAATTAAAACATATGTTCCTGAAAAAGTAAAACTTTTCATTGAAACAAACTTATTAGAAGAATTAAAATATTTTCAAAAAAAATATTCTTGCAAGATTGAAATTTTATCAGATGAAAAGTTAATAATACCAGAATATAAAATCAATTTGCTTAATAAATCTAAGAAAATAATTAATGAAATTGAAAACATAAACAAAATTATTGAAATAAAAAAATTGAAACAAAAATCACTTGAACAAAAAAGTGTATTGAAAAAAGAACTTAAAAAAGACAAAAAAGATATTAAGAAAAATAAATCAAAAAAAAAATTAAGAACTCTTTGGGTAAGAAAAAAAAAGAAAAGCTAGATAACTCCTTTAGTTGGAGAGCTTGGAATTGCAAAATAATTTTTTTGCATCCTTCCTGCTAAAAAGGAATTTCTTCCTGAGATTACAGCATCTTTGAAAGCTTGAGCCATTAATACTGGTTTTTTAGAATTGGCTATAGCGCTATTAATCAAAACTCCTTCGCAACCTAATTCCATAGCTATAGTTGCATCTGATGCAGTACCGATGCCAGCGTCTACAATAACAGGAACTTTTGATTGTTTTATAATTAAAGATAAATTAACTTTATTTTGTAATCCTAAACCTGATCCTATTGGTGATGCTAAAGGCATAATAGCTACAGCACCATTATCTTCACATTGCTTTGCAAGTAGTGGGTCATCGGTGCAGTAAACCATTACTTTAAATCCCTCTTTAGTAAGTATTTTTGTAGATTTAATTGTCTCTATCATATTTGGATAAAGGGTTTTTTTATCTCCAAGTACTTCTAATTTAACCAACTTCCAACCTCCCATTTCTCTAGCTAATCTGAGTGTTCTTAATGCTTCATTAGAATTATAACAACCAGCAGTATTTGGTAAATAAATTATCTTTTTAGGATTTAAATAATCTGTCAAAATAGGTTTTTTTTTATCCAAAATATTTACTCTGCGAACTGCGACTGTAACCATGCTAGCGCCTGAAGCTTTGATAGCTTTTGCAGTTTCAGAAAAGTTTTTATATTTTCCCGTTCCTACAATTAATCTTGAATAAAGTTTTTTATTTGCGATTTTTAAAATATCTTTTTTCAAATTAACCACCTCCAATGAAATGAACAATTTCTAATTTATCATTGTCTTTCAATATTTTTTTTTTATATCTAATTTTAGGAACTATTACCCCATTATATTCAACAGCTATTTTTTTATTATCAAGATTATATTTTTTAACCAAATCTAATATAGAAAAGTTTGATTTAATTGATATTTTTTTTCCATTTAATTGTATTTTTGCCATAATTAAGCTAATCAATAATCATATTAGAATATGATGAATAAAATTATAGTTCTTAATGGACCAAATCTCAACCTTTTAGGTGAACGAGAGAAAAACCAATACGGAAGTATTACTCTTAAAGAAATTGAAAAAAGTTGTGAAAAATATGCTTCAAAAAATAATATTGATTTATCTTTTTTTCAGTCAAATATTGAAGGTGAGTTAATTAATAAGATACAAAATTCAAGAAATAATTGCCATGGGCTTATCATAAATGCAGGTGGATATACTCATACATCTGTTGCAATTCACGATGCTTTGAAAATAGTCAAAATACCTATTATTGAATTGCATATAAGTAATATTTATAATAGAGAAGATTTTAGACACATTTCTCTTATAAGTAAATTAGCTAAAGGAGTGATATGTGGTTTCGGAGCAGAAGGATACGTAATGGCAATTAAAGCGATGAATAAATTTTTAGAAAATGAAGATAGATAAAAAATTAATTAAGGAACTAGTAGATAACTTAAAGGAATTTTCTTTAACCGAGCTGGAGTATCAAGACGGACAGAAAAAAATCAAAGTTTCAAAAGCCTCAAAAACAATTGAGCCAACTACCACTTCTGCTGTTGTGTCGCCAAATAAAACTGTTTTAAATAAACCAGGCGAAGGTGATGGTATTAGAGTAAAATCTCCAATTATAGGAACTGCTTATCTAGCTCCAGAACCTGGAGCAAAAAAATTTGTTGAGGTTGGTGATAAAATCAAAAAAGGTCAAACTGTAATGATTGTTGAAGCAATGAAAACTATGAATCACGTGCCGTCTACAAGTGATGGTACTGTTAAAAGTATTCTAGTAGTGGATGGTCAAGCAGTAGAGTTTGGTCAGACATTAATTCTTCTAAAATAATTTAAAATGTTTAAAAAGGTTTTAATAGCTAATAGAGGTGAGATTGCTGTTAGAATTATTAGGGCTTGTAAAGAATGGGGAATAGGAACTGTAGCAGTTCACTCAGATGTTGACTCTGAATCAATGCATGTAAGATTGGCAGATGAAAGTGTTTGTATAGGGTCTCATCAACCTCAAAATAGTTATTTAAATATCTCATCCATTATGTCAGCTGTGGATCTCACAGGAGCAGAGGCTATTCATCCAGGTTATGGTTTTTTATCTGAAAATTCTAAATTTTCAGAAATAGTTCAAAAACATGGAATAAAATTTATAGGCCCTAGTGCAGATATTATTTCAAAAATGGGTGATAAAATAGAGGCTAAACGAATAGCAAAAAAATATGGTTTACCAATTATTGAAGGGTCAGAAGGTGGGGTAAAATCTTTTGAAGAAGCAAAATCGATTTGTAAAAATATTGGCTACCCTGTTTTAATTAAAGCTGCCGGCGGAGGAGGTGGTAAGGGAATGAAAATTGTTGAAGAAGAAAGTCAATTAGAGAACTTGTTTTTAACAGCAAAAACTGAAGCAAAAAAATTTTTTAATAATGATGAGTTGTATATTGAAAAATATTTTAAAAATCCAAGACATATTGAAGTTCAAATCATGTCAGGTAAAAATAAAACTGTTCATTTAGGCGAAAGAGATTGCTCAGTTCAAAGAAGGCACCAGAAATTAATTGAGGAAACGCCTAGCCCTGTGCTTACAGAAAATCAACGAAAAGATCTTTTAGAAAGAACAGTAAAAATGGTTGAACAGATTAATTACGAAGGTGCAGGAACTGTTGAATATATTTATGAAAATGGAAAATTTTATTTCTTAGAAATGAATACACGTGTTCAAGTAGAGCATCCAGTTACAGAAGTACAAACAGGTATAGATATTGTTAAAGAGCAGCTTTGGATTGCATTTACAGGAGATACAGCTTTAAAACAAAGTGATATTGATCCAAGAGGTCATTCAATAGAGTGTAGGGTTAACGCTGAAAACCCTGCGTTAGATTTTCAACCAAGTCCAGGTACTATCAGTGTTTGCCATCAGCCATCTGGTTTTAGAACTAGAGTTGATGGTTCAGTATTTCAAGGATGTAAAATTACTCCTTATTATGATAGTTTAATTGCTAAAGTAATTTGTAAAGGAAGAAATAGAACAGAGGCAATTCAAAGGACTTTGAGATCTTTAGATGAATTTGTTTTAGAAGGCATTACTACTACGATTGATCTTCATAAGAAAATACTTAAACATAAAAAATTTATAGAATCGGATTTTGATACTAATTGGCTAGGAAAAGAAAAATTTTATTAAACATTGAAACAATTTAATAATTGCAGGTCATAAATTGCATGGTCAAATGGTGTTAAACTAGGGTCAGAAGCAAACGTCCATCCATTAAATATAAAAACCTTTTCGTTTTCACTTTTGGTCAGATCTTTTACTTGCATATATGCAACGTCGTCCATTTTATTATTAACTTTTATTTTACCACATTTTAAAATTTTAATTTCTAACGGACCAAATTTTTTTGTTTCGTCTAAATTGATATATATTTTTGAAGATTTGGCTGTAATTTTGTCAAGACCAATAAGTACGGCATGGGAAATATGAGAATTTTTATCGGTTTTTTTTTTTTCTTTTAATTTTTTTTTAATTGCTAAGTTTTCTTTTTCTATTTCTAATTCCTCAAAGCTTGGTTTTATTTTTTCCAAATTTAATAATGGAGAGGTAGAAATTCTTTCTTCTGGAAAAACAGAAGATATATTAAACCAAAAAAATATTAAGATTAGTAAAATTTTATTTCCAAGTTTCATATTTTTTTTTTATTGCGTTTTTTTTAATTTTAGTTGGTTTATAACTTGCACTTGTTCCGGTTTTATTTTCAGAATGTTTTTTTTGCCATAAAAATTTTTTATTATCTTTATCATCTGGAATTTTGTCTATAGTATGATGAATCCATAAATACCAATTGGATGAGATTTTTGTAGCCTCAATATTATCAGAATATATTACCCATCTTTCGTCACTTTTACTTTTATAATATTTGTTTCCAAATTCATCCTTACCAACAAATTTTCCAAAAAATAACGTTTTAAGAAACGTGCCGAAAGTTTGCTTATTCCACCAGGTAAAAATAACTTTTAAACTCATTTTAGAAATTTTAAATCCACACAATTAACAATTGTATTATTATACGATAGACACTTACAGTATTTAATATATATCTTCAATATAACAGATTCCAATTTATTATGAAAAAATTTATCGTAGAAACTTACTATACCTGCACTTTTAAGACAGTTCACACACTCAATGATTTAAATGATCAAGAATTATCTAAAATAGATAATCGTACAGATGGTAGCGTTGAAGTGATCGATGTTAAGTTAAATAATAGAAAAACAAAAAAAATTGGTGATGATAAAAAAACTAAGTCTAAAAATATAAAGTTAGAAAACTCATTGCCACAAAGTATAAGTGAAAAAATGAAATCAAATAAAGAGTCCCCAGTTATAAATAGTGAAAATATAAAAATTAAAAATAATGCACGTTTCAAAATGCCAGATAGAAGAAAAGGTTATATACAGAAAGCGCAGATTGGTGACCATAAAGTCTACCTGCATACAGGAGAATACGACGATGGTAAAATTGGAGAAATTTTTATAGACACAAATAAAGAAGGAGAACTGGTAAAAGCAATGATGAATAATTTTGCAATAGCTATTTCATTGGGACTTCAATATGGTGTGCCTCTAGACGAATATGTTGATGCATTTATCGATACTAAGTTTGAACCATCTGGAAATGTAATTGGTAATGATAGAATATTAAGTGCTTCTTCAATTCTTGATTATGTTTTTAGAGAGTTAGCTATTTCTTACCTGGGAAAAGAGGAACTAGCACATACCCCGTCTATTGCAAGTTCAAAAAATCTTCCTCAAGACAATGCTGCTGATGATAAGTTTTTGAAAATAGTTAAAAACATAACTTCAAAAGGCTTTGTAAGAAGTAATTTAGAAGAAAAATTAGTAGATCTATCGGATGTAAGAATTAATCTAAAAACCAAAAACTAATTTTTCTTTATATCTAATTTAATACCAAGTTCCTTTAACAATTTATTGTTCACCTGAGATGGAGCTTGCATCATTAAATCTTGGGCATTTTGATTCATTGGAAATAAAGTCACTTCCCTAATATTTTCTTTATTTGCCAGTAACATTACCATCCTATCTATACCCGGTGCTATTCCACCATGAGGTGGAGCTCCATAACTTAAAGCATTTATCATACCACTAAAGTTTTTATTAACTTCATTTTTATCATATCCTGCGATAGAAAATAATTTATACATTAATTCAGGAATATGGTTTCTTATAGCACCAGATGATAATTCAACACCATTACAAACTATATCATATTGGTAAGCTTTCATTTCTAAAGGTTTTTCAAAATCTAGTTTTTCTATATTTCCTTGAGGCATAGAAAAAGGATTGTGGCTAAAAATTATTTTTTTTGTTTTTTCGTCTAACTCGAACATTGGATAATCTACAATCCAACAAAATGCAAAAACATTTTCATCCACAAGTTTTAAATCATCTGCAATTTTAGTTCTTGCTCTTGATAGAATTTTTTCTAAATCATCTTTCTTACCACATGCTAAAAAAATACTATCTCCAATTGATGCGTTGCATATTTTCATAATTTCTTTCAAGGACTCTTCCCCAAAAAATTTGCCAACTGGTCCTTTTCCTTTGATAGATTTATCTTTTTCAAAGGTAAAATATGCTAATCCAGATGCTCCTTGATCCTTTGCCCATTTATCAATACTATCAAAAAAACTTCTGGGTTTATCTTTTGTATTTTTTGTTACAATTCCTTTAACTATTGATCCTGACTTCACTAATTTTTTAAAAATATCAAATTTTACATCTTCTCTGGTAAATACACTAGTTATGTCTTTAATGATTAATGGATTTCTTAGATCAGGTTTATCTGTTCCATATTTTTCCATAGAATCTTCGTAAGTAATTCTTGGAAAAGCTTCATGAAGAATTTTTCTTGTTGAAAATTTTTTAAATAAGTTAAACATTAATTTCTCAACAACCTTAAAGACATCTTCTTGTTCAACAAAAGACATTTCTAAATCTAATTGATAAAATTCCCCAGGACTTCTGTCTGCTCTAGCATCTTCGTCTCTAAAGCATGGAGCTATTTGAAAATATTTATCAAAGCCTGACACCATAATTAACTGTTTGAATTGTTGAGGGGCTTGTGGCAAAGCGTAAAATTTTCCCTGATTTAATCTGCTTGGAACTAAAAAATCTCTAGCTCCCTCTGGACTTGATGAAGTTAAAATTGGTGTTTGATATTCTAGAAAACCTAATTTAATCATTTCAGTTCTTATGAAAGCAATTACTTCTGATCTTAAAATTATATTATTATGCATTTCCTCTCTACGAAGATCTAGAAATCTATATTTTAACCTGATGTCCTCTGGATAATCTTGCTCACCAAAAACTGGAATAGGTAAATCTTTTGCGCTTGACAATACTTCAATTGAATTAATTTTTACTTCAATTTTTCCTGTTTTTAAATCAAGATTTTCGTTTTCTTTACTTCTTTTGATAACTTCACCATTAATTTTTAAGACCGATTCCGGTTTTAATTTTTCCAACACTGGAAAAAATTTATTATTATTTTCAATCACACATTGAGTTATTCCATAATGATCTCTCAAATCTATGAATAATAGATTTCCATGGTCTCTCTTTCTATGAAGCCAGCCAGATAGATGAACTACCTTGCCTATTTCTTTATCATTTAATTCAGAACAATTATGCGATCTATATTTATTCATTGCCTAATACTTTTTTTATTAGATTAATATTTATTGATTTACCAGTAGATAAAGACAATTCATCAATATCTTTAAGAAATTTAAACATTTTATCGTAAGATCTGTCTACATTGTTAATTATAAATTGTGAAATTTTTGGGTTGAGACTAATTTGCTTATCAGAGAAAGATTTTGTTATTATCACCTGTAATAATTCATCTGTCGGTAAGTCAATACCAATATAAACTAAGCTGTTTATTCTTGATTGTAAATCTTTTAATTTAAAAGAATATTCTTTTAAAGATTGAATACTATTAATCAAAATATAGTTTTCTAATTGTTTGCATTGGTTAAATATTGAATAAAATAACTTTTCTTCAATATTTTTATTGTATTTGTCTATTATCAAACAGTCTAAATTATTAAGTTCTTCAATTATTTGATCATTTAAATTTTCAGCATCGATTAATTTAATTTTTTTGATTTTTTTTTCCAATATTTTAGATAGATGTGTCTTGCCAGATCCGGATGCTCCAAATACATTTAAACATTTGCCTGGCCAATTTGGCCAATTCTCAATGAGTTTATATGCATTAAAATTATTGCTCGATACATAAAAATCTTGTTCGTAGTACTTTTTTTTAAAAGGAAATTTAAAAACAAGTTGACTCATTATAAAAGCTTTATACTCCATTGTTCTTTTTTAAATTTTAATAAAATATTGTTTTCTTCTAATTGCCCTATAATTTTATCCAATTTTCCTAGATATTTTATCTTTAAAAAAATTTTTTCATTGTTAAATTCTTGAACATAGATTTTTTCAATTAAATCAATTTTTTTTAATCTCACCTTTAGTTCTTCTAAATTACTAGAGTCATTAATTTGTAAATTTGCATTTAAAAAAGACGGTGTTCTTATATCAATTAAATTTTGAGATTTGATTAAATTTATCAGTTCTTTTTTTACTTCTATTATTATCTTTTCGAAAAATTTCTCCTCAGAAAGGTCAGTATTTTTTATAATCAATTTTTTAACAATATTTTTTCCTTGAATTTTTGATTTTAGATAAATTTTTTCTTCATTTGCGCTTCCATATTCAATTATAATTAAAGCTAAATTTTTACCAGAATATTCTTCGAGCAATCCTCTAAGATCAAGATCAATAAGATTGTTTTTATTTGAATTAACATTTTGAATTATCTCAATATTTTCTAAAGGTAAAACAAATTCTACTAATTCATTTTCATAAATTCTATTCCAATTATCATAAAGGTAATTTTGATTAAAAATAAATACCTGTTCATTTTTTTTTAAAATCGGAAGAAGATATAGTTCTTTATTTATAATTTCAGAATAAGATATTCCTTTTTTAAAGAAAAGATTATGAATTTTTTCTTTATCAAAAGAAATTTTGTAATTAATTTTCTCATTATTGCTTTTAACATCTAACTTATCTTCTACCTGATAATAATTTACTAGCTCTTTTATCTCAGAAAATTTTAAGTCTGATAATTTTTTATTATCTTCCTCTAAAAGAATTCTGTCAGTAAGTCTATTAAAACCTTCTCTTATTGCTTTATTTGATGATGTCTGCTGAGAAACCTTACCCTGTAATTCAATTTCAATATTATTAACATCAAATATATTATTTTCAGATAAAACATTTCCAGTTTTCAGAAAAATAATTATTATAATAGAAATTAATTTATAAAGTTTCATAAAATATTAAATATCATTTTTACAAATGAAAAAAATAAAAAATAGTTACAAAAAAAGCGGTGTAAATATTTCATTAGCAAATAAATTAGTTAAACACATATCTTATTTATCAAAAAAAGATGTCAAAAAAACGAATAATTCTTTTAACAAGGATAGGATTGGAGGATTTGGATCCTTATTTGATATCAGTAAAAGCAAAATTAAAGACCCTGTTATAGTTTCTTGTACCGATGGTGTAGGTACGAAAATAGAACTTGCAAACCAATTTAAGAAATTTGATACAATTGGTATTGATCTTGTTGCTATGTGTGTAAATGATTTGATAGTTCAAGGTGCAAGACCATTATTTTTTTTAGACTACATAGCAGTAGGAAAACTAGATCTTAATAAAACAAAAAAAATTCTTAAGGGTATTTTCAATGGGTGTAGATTATCTTCTTGTACATTAATAGGAGGAGAGACAGCCGAAATGCCAGGAGTATACTCAAAAAATAAATTCGATTTAGCTGGTTTTAGTGTTGGTATAGTTTCTAAAAAAAAAATTTTAGGTAAGAATAGAGTTAAAGATAAAGATATTATACTCGCAATACCTTCAAATGGTATTCACTCAAATGGCTATTCTTTAGTAAGATCTATATTAAAAAGAAATAAAATTTCAAAAAGTTTAATAAAAGAAATCATGATACCTACAAAGATTTATTCAAAAGAAATCTTAAAATTATTAAACAAAAATTTAATTAATGCTGCAGCCCATATAACTGGAGGTGGATTAGTTGAGAACTTACTTAGATCTATACCAGACAATCTAACATTAAATATTGATCTTTCAAAAATAAAAGTTTTACAAGTATTCAAGTGGTTAAAAAAAAATAATATTTCAGATAGTGAGATGCTTAAAACATTTAATTGTGGTGTAGGATTTTGTATTATAACTCAAAAAAAAAACATTAAAAAAATTAAAAAAGTATTTTCAAAAAAATTTAAACCCTATGAAATTGGGTATGTTTCAAAGAGTCATAAAAAAGTTAATTTATCAAACGCAATAAAATGGTAAAAGTAAATACTTGTATATTTATATCTGGGCAAGGTTCAAATTTAAAAAACTTAATTTTAAAATCAAGAGACTATAACTTTCCAATTAACATTAAATTAGTAGTTACTAATAATAAAAACGCTTATGGGCTTTTTCATGCCAAAAAAAATGCAATTCCTTTTGTTTGTATTGACACAAAAAAAAGGCAGTTTGAAAATCAAATTTTATATCATTTAAAAAAGCATAATATTTCTTTAATTTGTTTGGCTGGCTATATGAAAATTATTTCAAAAAGATTTTTAATGAAATTTGGAAAAAATGTAATAAATATTCACCCGTCTCTATTACCTAAATTTAAAGGTCTTGGTACTTACAAAAGAATTTTAAAAAATAATGAAAAAAAAACCGGTTGTACAGTGCATTATGTGAATGAAAAACTTGATGCGGGAAAAATTGTAACTCAAAAAAGCTTTTATATATCTAAATTTGATAATGTTAATACTTTAAAAGATAAAACTCAAAAATTAGAATATAAAATTTTTCCAGAAGCTATAATAAAAATTTATAGGAATATTTAATTTTTGAAGAAAAAGTCGATTTCTTTTTTTGCATTATCGTTTGAGTCGGAGCCATGCACTGAATTTTTATCTATCGAAATACCGTATAATTTTCTTATTGTTTTTTCTTCTGCTTTTTTTGGATCTGTTGCACCCATTAAATTTCTATTAGCTAATACTGCATTCTCACCCTCCAAAATAATTACCTCAATTGGGCCGGAAGATAGATAAGCACACAAATCGTTATAGAATGGTTTTGATTGATGTACTTTGTAAAATTCTGCAGCCTCATCTTTAGTTATGTGAATTTTTTTACTTTCTTTGATTGTTAAATTATTTTTTATAAAAATATCTTTTATTTTTTCATTCAAATTTCTTTCAACTGCATCGGGCTTAATTATTGAGAGTGTTTGCTCTAACTTATTCATAATTTGCTTCTATTAGTTCATTTAATAATCTGACACCAAATCCGGTTGCGCCTCCAGAATTTAAAGCACCTCCGTATTTAGAAAATGCCATACCCGCAATATCCAAATGAGCCCATGGTGTTTTATTCAAAATAAATCTTTGTAAAAATTGAGCTGCAGTAGTTGAGCCAGCTCCACCTACATAATTTATATTTTGTACATCTGCGTTTTTTGAATTCATTAGTTTGTCATAATTTTTATGCAAAGGCATTCTCCAGACTTTTTCTTCTACTGTCTCACCAGCTTTAAAAATTTGTGTAGATAATTTATCATCATTAGAGAATAGACCTGCAAATTCTGAACCTAGACAAACTATAATTGCCCCAGTTAAAGTTGCTAAATCAATTATAAATCTTGGTTTAAATTTTTCTTCTGTAAATGTCAGTGCGTCAGCTAAAACTAGTCTACCTTCAGCATCTGTATTTAATATCTCAATTGTTTTTCCACTGTAAGATTTAACAATATCGCCAGGTCTTTGCGCATTACCGCTAACCATGTTTTCTACAAGCCCAACAACACCAACTGCATTAATTTTTGCTTTTCTTAATGCTAAACTTTTCATTAGTCCAACTACTGTTGCAGAACCTGCCATATCGTAAGTCATATCTTCCATAAACTTTGCGGGCTTTAAAGAATAACCTCCTGTGTCAAAACAAACTCCTTTGCCAACAAATGCCAGAGGTTTAGAATTATTTTTTAATCCATTCCATTCGATAGTCACAAGATACGAACCTCTTACACTTCCTTGGCCAACGCCTAATAAAGCATGCATACCAAGTTTTTTTAATTTTTTTTTATCATAAATATTTACTTTTAAACCATCTTTTCTCAAAGAGGATAACCTTTTTGCGTATTCATCTGGATGCAAAACGTTACCAGGTTCTGAAACTAAATCTCGAGCAAAAAAAGTTCCGTCTTCTAGAGCTTTAAATTTAATTTGAGATTGATTAGAAGGTTTATTTTTATTTCCTATTACTTGTATAGAAATAATTCTAGATTCTTTTTTTGTTTTATATTTTTTAAATTCGTAGGATTTCAATTTTAATCCATGAAGAAAATAGCTGATAAAGTTTTTATGTTTAGAAATTATACTTTCTAATATTAAGTTATAATTACTATTTTTTCCGTAGTTAACACGACCGAAGAACTCTGCTCCTAAGTTTTCTATTTCAGAAGTTTTTAAATTATTTTTTATAGAAATTAAAATAATTTTTTTATTTGAATTAACTTCAAAAACAAGTAGATTTTTTTTTAAATCGCTTGCTTTCAATAAATCGTTTATATAAGAAAACTCAGACTCTGATAGGTGTTTTTTTAAATTGTTAATTTTATATTTGTCATCAGAGAATAGAACGATATTAGCTGACAGCTTATTGCTTGTATTATTGATATAATTAATTCTTACAGTCATAAATTTACAAATAATTTCTTATAAAGATTAGTGGTATATATGTTCAAATATATCACATTTCAATGGGAAAACACTCATAGTTAAACCATTAGTTGAAATTAATTTTAGGTTGCTTTAATTATATACATAAAATCGCAATGCTACAAAACAAAATTTATCAAAATTTTCTCAAAGAAATCTTAAAAATATTTTTTGCAATATTATTTGGATTATCTCTAATTGCTCTCACTGTTCGGGCAGTAAGTTTCTTAGATTTAATAGTAGATAATGGTTACCCGGTATCTATTTATTTCAAATATTCTTTTTTAAATTTTTTTGGAATAGCGCCTAAGTTTATTCCTTTTTCATTTTTACTTGCGTTAACAATATTTACTATCAAGAGAACTCAGGATAGTGAGTTTATCATCTTATGGACATCGGGTGTAAAAAAAATTTACTTAGTAAATTTATTTTTTTTAAGCTCAATTTTCATTCTTATAATTTATTTGACTTTGTCGACTTTCATAACTCCTTTAGCGCTTAATAAGTCAAGATCAATTCTAAATAATGATCAATTGAATTCTTTATTGCCGGCAATAAAATCTCAGAATTTTACTGATGCTTTTAAAGGGATGACTTTTATAGTTAATGAAAAGAAACAGAATGAAGTAAGAGATGTGTTTATACATGACAAAGGAGATAATCTAAAAAATTTATCATCTAATACAAAAGACACAAGTAATGTCACAATAGTTGCAAAAAATGGTTTAATAGATAAAAAAAACTTTTACTTGATCAATGGGCAAATAATTACTGTAAAAAAAAATGATAATAAGGTTGAAATTATCAAATTTAAACAACTCAATATAGATCTTAAAAATTTATCTACTACCACAATCAAGAAGCCAAAAATTCAAGAAACTGGAACAATTAAAATGTTAAATTGTTTTGTCTTCAATAAATTTGACAAATTTTGTAATGAAAGCGCAAAAAAAGAAATGACTTCAGCTTTGAATAGGAGAATTGTTTTGCCTTTTTATATTCCTGTAATATCATTAATAATATCTTTACTATTATTTAATTCAAAAAATAAATTTTTGAGCAGGACAAGTATTTTTATATACAGTTTTCTTTTATTAATTATTATTGAAATGAGCGTTAGATATACTGGTTTTAATTCTTCAATAAGAAAATTATTTTTTACTACTCCTTTTGTGTTAATTTTTTTAATATATTGTTCACTAATTTTTAAATTCAAACATTTCTCAATTAAAAATGAATAAAATAATTTTAAATTATATCTTAAAAAATTTTCTTAAAACTGTCTTTATGTGGATTTTAATATTCTATTGTTTCGGTGTCATATTAAACTTATTTGAAGAAATAGAGTTTTTTAAAAACCTTGATGTCAGTATTTTTACTCCACTCATGCTTACAAGTATTTATATTCCAAGTATGATAATTAAACTTTTGCCATTCATAATTTTTATTTCAAGTATGTGGTTCATAATAAAAATTAGAAATAATAGAGATCTATTGACCATGAAAGTTTTTGGATATTCAAACTTAAAAATATTTTCAATCTTAGCTTTAACTTCTTTTTTTCTTGGTTGGATTATTTTATTTTTTGCTAATCCCATCACTTCGTCAATGATCAAAACTTACGAAAAAACAAAATCTAATTATGCTAGAGATATTGATCATTTAGTAACCTTCAATAAAAACGGTCTTTGGATTAAAGAAAATACAAAAAGTGGAGACAGAATTATAACTGCGGTCAGATTAGATGGGAAAGATTTGGTTGATGTATTTATATTTCATTTGGACCAAGACTATAGTTTAATAGAAAAAATTTATTCTAAAAAAATTGATATTAGCACAAATGACTGGATTTTAGATAAAGTTGAAATTTATAAACCTGATAAGGGAATTTTTAAAAAAGAGACAAAAGATAATTACAAAATTAATTCAATATATAATTATGAAAAAGTGACAACTTTATTTAAAAATTTTGACACCATGTCTTTTTTGGATCTAGTTATCAATTATAATTTATTATTAAGTAATGGTTATAATAAAGTTTTTTTGAATCAAAATTTACATACTTTACTATCATTCCCATTTTTTTTACTTGTTATGACAGCTATTGCATCAATTTTAGGGATGAGTACATTAAAGAGATCAAATAATATTAATTTTTTTATCATTGGTTTAGTTACAGTAGTAATAGTATTCTATATTAAAGATTTATCTCTCGCTCTTGGACAAACAGATAGAATACCTTTAATTTTATCGGTTTGGGCGCCTGTAATTACCTTAAGTTTATTCACTTTTGTGGGAGTTTTGCAAATAAATGAAAAATAATTTTCTCATAACCATAGTTTCAATTTTTTTATTCTCAAAAGCTTTTGCTGAAAATCTATCTATTGAGGCAAAGAATATCACTTTAGATAAAAAAAATAATACTTCAATTTTTCAAGATAAAGTTATTATCACTACTGAAAGTAACAATATAATTAAAAGCGACTATGTTGAATATAATAAAAAAACAGGTTTTCTGAAATTAAAAAATAATGTTGTAGCAGAAGACAATGATGGAAATATTATTAAAACAAATTATGCGGAATATTTTCAGTTTGATAAAATTTTTAAGACGACGGGACCAACATATATTTCTACTCCAGAAAACTATAAAATTGAGAGTAGTGATGTATTATTTGATAATAAGAAAAGAATAATCAATTCAAAAAAAAATTCAAACATTATAGATAGTGATAATAATAAAATTAATTTGGAAAATTTTGAATACCTAATTAAAGAAAATATATTTAAATCAATTGGTTTTATCGAATTTGAAGATAAAAATGATAATACTTATGAATTTTCCCAAATATATATTGACACACAGAAAAAGGAGATTTTGGGAACTGACATAAAAGCTTATTTGAATCAAGATATCTTTAAGATTAACGAGAAAAATAAACCACGTATTTTTGCTAACACTTTAAAATTAAATAATAACGATAGTTCTTTTGAAAAAGGTATTTTTACACTATGTGATTATAGAAAAAAAGATAAATGCCCGCCTTGGTCAATACAATCTTCAAAAATGCTTCATGATAAAAAAAAGAAAACAATTTATTACAATAATGCTGTTGTGAAAGTTTATGATATTCCAATTTTCTTTACTCCAAAATTATCTCACCCTGATCCTACTGTGGATAGAAGGTCCGGGTTCTTAAACCCGACTTTATCTGATACAAAAAATTTAGGGGAAAGTATTGCCATTCCATATTTTTTTGATTTAGGAAGAGACAAAAATTTTACTTTGACTAATAGATTATATGTTTCAGAAAATCCTTTATTTTTAGGAGAATACCACCAAGTTTTTAAAAATACTACTTTAATGACCGACTTTGGATACACAAAGGGTTATAAAAAAACTAGTTCAATTAAAAAAGCAGGAAATAAATCACATTTTTTTTCTAAAATTTCTAACAGTTTTAAAAATGACAATTCTGAAAAAAAATTTGATTTATCATTACAACATGTTTCAAATGATAAATATTTGAAACTTTATCGAATAGAGTCAAATCTTATAGATTATAATGCTGACACTATAGAAAATTCATTTGATTTTACTCATGAAAGTGAAAATCTTTTTTTCGGGTTTGAAACGAGTATTTATGAAACATTAAAGGATGATTACGATGATAAATACGAATACATTTTACCAGAAATTACATTAGATAAAAATTTATTTAATAATGAAAAAATCGGTATTTTAGATTTAAGCAGTAATTATAAAGTACATAATTATGATACAAATAAATTAACAAATTTTCTTGTAAATAATTTTAATTGGACGTCTAAAAGAATTTCATTAGATAATGGTTTAAATACTAAAATTTTAGGAAATTTAAAAAATATAAATTATGAAGCAAAAAATATTGATATTTATAAAAATAATTTTACTAGTGAAATATATGGTGCTTTGGGGATTTTATCTGAATTGAAATTACAAAAATTAAATAATAATTCGAAACATTTATTAACTCCAAAGGCTCTATTAAGATTCGCCCCTGGAAGTATGAGAAAAGAAACTGATGGATCTCGTTTGGAATCATCGTCTGCTTTTAATATAAATAGACTTGATAATGAAAATAACTTTGAGACAGGATTAACTGGAACATTTGGTTTTGACTACAAAATTGAAGGTAAAGATGAGAAAGAATTTGATTTTTCTATTGCTCAAATAATTTCCGAAAAAGAAAACAAAAAAATGGCTAGTATCACAAGCCTTGATGAAAAACTTTCAGATCTAGTTGGATCAACATCAATAAGATTAAATGAAAATTTTAGTTTACACTATAATTTTGCTTTAGATCAAAGTTATAGTGAATTAAATTATAATGATATTGGAACCAGCATAAATTTTGGTCCATCTAAAATTGATTTTTCATATTTACAAGAACAAAAACATATAGGAGATCAGGAGTACTTTAAAACTAAAATTAACATAAGTAACAAAGAAAATGGTTTATTTTCTTTTGCAACTAAACGTAATTTAATTACTAATTCTTCTGATTTTTATAATTTAAGTTATGAATATATAAATGATTGTTTAAGAGCAGGTCTAGTATATAGAAGAGAATTTTACAATGACTCTGAACTAGAACCTG
>MDSV01010578.1_pt1 | contig 37124 bp, 36 predicted proteins | sample 810851 | NCBI WGS metagenome assembly MDSV01 (sample SAMN05326640, study PRJNA326480) | marine metagenome | isolation source: seawater | place: Atlantic Ocean: North East | collected 2012 | reverse complement strand
TCCTACTCTTCCATGTCTTAAGACAAAGTACCATTGGCGCAGAAAGGCTTGACTTCCGAGTTCGGGATGGGATCGGGTATTACACTTTCGCAATAATTACCAGGCAACGCTTTCTACTAAAAATATTTAAAAATGTAAAGTTTTAAATATCTCTTTAAAATAAAAATATAATGATTTTTATTACAAAAGTAATTTATTAGTGCCTTTTTTTAAAGTTTTTTTTTGATGGAAATGAAGAGGATATTAAAACATAAAATACTCCAGCAACTAAACCAAACATAATTGAAGTTATTAAAATTAATTTAATATTTTTTAGAAATTTAATCTTCTTAGAAGAAATATCATAACTAATCCAATTAATGTTTTCTTTTTTTAAAATATCAATTTCTGTTTTAATAAGTTCAAATTCTGGACCATTCCGATTTTTAATTAGTTCGATTTCTTTATCAATAGCTTTAGTGCCCATTAAAAAATAAGAATTTTCTGCTGAAGCAGTAAAATCTGAAATATTAAGTTCTTTAGCTATCCATCTTTGTCCTTTTAGAAATTCTATTCTTAATTTGTCTGTAGTTATACTTTTTTTTATTTGGTGTTCTAAAATTGAATATAATTCTTCATAAATAGTATCACTTAAATTCTTCATTGTAAGATCTATTGTTTCTTGCAAAATATTTGTTGCTTCATCAATATTATCCCATCTAAAATTTAAAATAAGATCAGAATTATTATTTTTTTTTTCAATCTTAAATAATTTTACATAATCCAATAATGCTTTATCTTGAAACTCTAAAGGTAAATGTGAAAGGTTTTCTTTTACCTTTTCTGATTTTTTTAAATTAAATAAAAATTCTTCATAATCTTGTAATTCATCTGTAAATCTATTTAGCATATTTCGACTTGTTAGATTTTGATCAAATGATCCTTTTTGATCATTTAATTGATTTGATGTTATAAGTTGATTTACGTAATTAAAATTTCGAAATTCAAAAAAACTACTTTTACTTATATCCAATGAGATTAAATAATTATTTGGTGTAAAATAAGAATATCCAAATCCTATTAAAAATGAAACAACTGTAATTAAGATTATCTTTATTTTGCCATCAAAAATGATTCTAAATAAATCAATTAAATCTATTTCTTCATTTGCTATATATATATTTTTTTTCATTTAGTTATCTTAATAGCTCATTAATTTCTTTTTATAAATCTTTATTTATTAATTTTTTAATACATAGTTTGAAGGCAATTTTTCAAAAAAAATTATCCTATGATGAAAGTAGCTAAAGAATTATCATTATTCTAGACAACAAACAAACTTGATAATCAGTAAAGTATTTTTGAAATTAATAGATTAAATTGGTATTCTTTGTAAAAAAGTTTTATGAAATTTATAGTTTAAGTATGTTTCTAGAATAAGCTAAATACGGTAGTTTGTATGGCTAATAACCTCAGATTTAAAGTTCAAATCTGTCTTTGGCAAGAAATTATTTATTAGTTTAATTAAAAAAAATTTATGTTAATTAAAATTATGAATCAAAAAAATATAAGAGTTCCATATGGATTAAGTGTTCATGGTACAGATGAAATAAAAGCTGTTAATAAAGTTTTAAAGTCTAGTACCCAAATGGGAAAAAATGTAAACATTTTTGAAAAAAAAATTGCAAAACTTTTCTCGAAAAAATACGGGCTAATGGTAAATTCTGGATCATCAGCCTTACTGCTTGCGATGGAAACTTTAGATATTCCTGAGGGAAGCGAAATCATAACTCCAGCATTAACTTTTTCTACAACGGTAGGTTACATTGTAAAAAATAAATTAATTCCAGTTTTTGTTGATGTTGAAGAAGGAACTTATTGTATTAACGAAAATAAAATAAAAGCACTTATCACGAAAAAAACAAAGGCAATAGTAGCCCCTCATTTGATGGGAAATATTGTTAATTGGAAAAAAATATCACCGATGCTAAAAAAAAAAGGAATAATTATAATTGAAGACTCTGCAGATACGTTGGGAGCAACTCATAAAAATAAATCTGCTGGACATTATACCGATATTAGCATCACTAGTTTTTATGGATCACATATCATAAATTGTGCTGGCAATGGTGGTATGGTTTGTTTCAATAACAAAAAACAATACATAAAAGCAAAGTTACTAAGATCATGGGGAAGAAGCTCATCATTATTTGATGAAAAATCAGAGAAAATTGAAAATAGATTTAATATTAAATTAGATGGAATACCTTATGATAAGAAATTTGTTTTTGAAAAAATAGGACATAATTTAGAACCATCAGAATTAGGTGCTGCATTTGGCTTAGTTCAATTAAAGAGTCTTGCTAAAAATTTGAGAAAAAGAGAAATAAATTTTAAAATTCATACTCAATACTTTAAAAAATACCCTAAATATTTCATTTTACCAAGACAACTTCCGCATACAAAATCTGGATGGTTGGCTTACCCAGTTACCATCTCTGAGAAAGCACCATTTTCAAGAACAAAAATGCAAATATTTTTAGAAAAAAAAAATATCCAAACAAGAGTCGTATTCACTGGAAATATTTTAAGGCAGCCAGGTTTTAAAAATATTAAAGCTAAAAAAGATAAAAATGGATATCCAGAGGCTGATAAAGTGATGAAAAATGGTATTTTAATAGCATGCCATCATGGTTTAACTAAAAAAATGATAAAACATATTCATAATTCTATAGATGAATTCATTTTAAAAAATTGTTGATTGTTGATATTTTATAATCAAGATTAAATATTTAATTTTTATTTTTTCTAGAATAAATTGATTGAAGATAAAAACCTGCTGGCAAGCTATAAACTACCATTATCCAGTTATTAAAAAAATTACTATTTGGTGCAAATGGCCAAACAGTTATTAATAACCCCGATAATAAACAAACTTGATAATCACTTAGAGGCCTTTTTTCCTTAAAAATTATAGATTTAATTTGCTTTAAAGCAATATAAAAAATATAGATTAATATACTGAATAAAAATAAAAATCCTATAATTCCAGTTTCTGCTAATAATTGAACATAAAAATTATGTGGATGTGTCATACATGGATAAGCACCTGTTGCGTATTTTTCATTTTTACAAATTACTCTAAACATCTTTGGACCATGTCCAAAAATAGGTTGGTCTTTAAACATATTATAAGCTGTTCGAATTAAGCTATCGTGTTGAGGTGAAAAAATAACTGCTTCTTTTGGACTTTCAATCAAGCCCATATCTTCAGCTGGCCCCGTAAACATTCTCTCATTTAACTTTGATGAATTTAAACTTAAAACAAAAACACAACCAATTGCAATAATAAACGTTATCAGTCTTAGTTTTTGATACTCTTTAATAAGTATAATAATAAATACCGTCGATAAATTTAAAAAGAAAAAAGTAGACCTTTCACCGGACATAAAAATAAGTACATCTACTAAAACAAATAAAATTCCTATGAAATAAATTTCAAATTTTTTTTTTTCTTTTTTTATTACAAATAAAGCGAACAATAAAGGCATCAATCTTGACAAATATGATCCCATAATTAGCTCATCCCCGAAAAATGATGAAACACGAATACCTGATTTTTTAAATCCAGATAAATTAGTGCCTGTAAAATACTGAATATAACCATCAATTACTAAAACTAAAAAACACAAAATTAATACATAGTAAAAATAGGTTAAAATATTTTTATCTCTATCAACTAAATACCAAATAAAACAACTGAACACTCCAACTCTAAAATAAAACAAAGAACTTTCGAAACTTAACATTATATCTTCGGCAACTAATAAACTGAGCAAAATACAATAAATACAAAAAACAAAAAAAATAATTAATGGTTTATTATTAAAGAAATAAAACTCTTTATTCCTAAATACATAGAATAGAAAAAATAAAGCTGAAATACTCACAATTAAATCTGGAAAAAAAGGTCCCCATATTAAAAAAGGAATGATGGATACTACTATTAAATTAGTCAAAGATAAATTGGAGTATTTAAGATATTTCATTAAAATTTTATTTTAAGAGATTATTTATTTTTAATTTTTACAACTTTAGTTTGTGCGTTGTCAATTGTAATAGGTGACTTTAGATCTTTAATGAAATTTGATTGATTTTCATAAAAATGATCGATAATTTTCGAATTTGATTCATATGAGGTAACTAATTTAGAAAGCATATTTTTAACCTCTTGTACTCTATTTCCTTCTATTAAATTTGAAATATTTTCTAAATCTATTTTAAGTTTATTAAAAGAGATAAAAGGATCTTGTGCTTTACGAATCTTTTCATGAAAAGTTTTTTCAGGATTATCTCCTATTAATAATTCTTCATACAATTTTTCGCCTGGTCTAAGCCCTGTAATTTTAATTTCAATATCCCCGTCTAAATTTTTACTATTTTTGATTGAAAGTCCTGAAAGTTGTATCATTTTAATTACTAGGTCTTTAATTTTAACACTTTCGCCCATATCTAATACAAATACTTCACATTTTTCAGCCATTGCACCTGCCTGAATAACTAGTTGGGAAGCCTCAGTTATAGTCATAAAATATCGGGTTACATCAGGATGAGTTAGGGTTATTGGACCACCTTCTTTAATTTGTTTTTTAAATTTTGGAATTACAGAACCCGAAGACTCTAAAACATTTCCGAATCTCACTATTGCAAATTTAGATTGCTGATTTTGATTTTCATAGAGAGATTGTATACAAATTTCAGCAAGCCTTTTAGTTGCACCCATTACATTTGTTGATCTAACAGCTTTATCACTTGAGATAAGAACAAAATGAGGGGTATTATATTCAAGTGCAATTTGTGCCAAAAAAAATGTTCCAAAGACATTGTTTTTAACACTTTCACAAATATTTTCCTCAACTAGAGACACATGTTTATAAGCTGCTGCATGATAAACAGTATCTACTTTAAAGGTTTTAAATACTTCCTCAATTTTTGATTTATTCTGAATATTAACAAGTAAAGGAATAATTTTTATATTTTGATTTATATTTTTTAACTCTTCATTTATTTTGTAAAGAGCAAACTCATTTAATTCAATAAGAAGTAATTTTTTTGGTTTTAATTTTATAATCTGTCGAGATATTTCTGAACCAATTGAGCCACCTGCACCTGTAACTATCACAACTTTTGAGTTAATGTTTTTAGATAATAACTCTAAATTTGGTTGAACTTGTTCTCTGCCTAAAAGATCCTCAATAGTTAAATCTTTAATGTCAGATACTGATACCTTGCCATCAACAATATCTTGAATGCTAGGTAGTGTTTTAACAGTTAATTTGTATTTATTTAGTTTTTCAATGATTTGATTCCGTTTTTGTCTACTTATTGAAGGAAGAGCTAGTAAAACTAAATCAATATTTTTTTTATTAATTATTTTGTTTATATTTAATGGATCATAAACTGTTTGACCTAATACAATTTGTCTATGAAATTGAGAGTTATCATCTAAAAAACCAACCACTTTCATCTCTAAATTATTTTCTAAACTATTTAATAACTGCCTACCAGAGCTTCCTGCTCCATAGATTAGAACATTGGTTTTGTTTTTTGACTTTTTAACATTTGTTAAATATAAAAATTTAATAATCAATCTTGAGGCTAAAATTCCTAAAAATAATAATATAGGTTGAATCAAGCCGATTGATCTTGGGATGCCTTGAATGCCATAGATGCCAATAACTGCAAAGTATAATAATGAATAAGTAAAAGTTGCAATAAAAACTGTAAATATTATTGAAGAACCTGCAAAACGAAAAATAGTTTTATATAAACCCATTAGCCAAAATATTGGAATTGCAAACAATATTGAAATTTCAACAGCTAAAGTTGTTACATTGTTTATTTTAACAAATTGTTCTAATCTTAAATAAAATGCAAGCCAAGTGCAAAAAATACATAATCCTATATCTATAATAATGGCTATAATCCTCTTTGAGTAACGAGGAAGGTTAATTATATTTACAGATATTTCTGGTAAAATTGACATTATTATAAATTAATAATCGATATTAAAGCAGAAATTTAAAAAAACAATAACATTGAGATTTCTTTAAATTTATTAATTATATTAACTATATTTTTAGTATTTTATAAATCTATAGCTTAGAAAGTTATATTGGCTGTCTAAGTTAATGATGCTATATGGATTAACAAAACCATTCTATACTCTAAATCTTATTTAATTAATTTAAATTTGAAATTATATAATCAAATTTTATTTTTTTTGATTATCTAATTTTTATATAAGTTCGTTTATTTGTTTAACAATTTAATAATCGTTTTAAAAATATAATTGAAATAATTGTATAAGTTCATTTCCCTAATCATTTTTTGATCTGTTTTAGCAAGCAGTGTAGGAGTTTTCATATTTATTCCTAAAATTTGAGAAAGTCCAGTGATTCCAGGTCTAACTTTAAATATACCTTTTTTCTTACGCTCTGTGATTAGTTTTCTTTGATTAAATAAACAAGGCCTTGGTCCAACCAAGCTCATATCACCAATTAAAACATTCCATAATTGTGGAATTTCATCAATTTTTGTTCTTCTTAAAAAATATCCAAACGAACTTAGTTTAATATTTTTAATTAAATGTGTTCCAGCAGACCTTGTGTTAATTGGCATAGTTCTAAATTTTATTAATAAAAAAGATTTAAGGTTAAAACCAACTCTCTTTTGTATAAATAAAGGTGAGCCATTGTCAAACAAACCAATTAAAAAAATAAAAATTAATAAAGGTTGTAAAAATATTAAACCTATTAATGAAAATAAAAAATCAAAACAACGTATCATTTTTCTTGAGTCATTCTTCTGATGCCTTCTTCAACACTTATAGGTGGTTTCCAATTTAATACCTTTTTTGTATAGCTATTATTTACTCTTAATGATCCAACCAATTTATCAATTTCCTCTCTTTTACGAAATATCAAACTTATATATTTAAGTAAAAATATAGGTATAAAGAATAAGCGTGCTTTAATTCCTAATGATGAAGCAATAAGTCTTATAAGCTCAGGAGTTGATAAATCTTTATCATCCGAAGCGAAGAAAGTTTTTCCTCCAGCTTTTGGATGATCAGTGCAGTGTATTAACAAGTTAACTAAATTATCTATTCCAATAAAAGAACGTTTATTTTTAATTTTATCCAATGGCAATGGTATACCCAAATTTATAAGTTTAATCAGACGTTTAATATTGCCTGGAGCAGATTTACCATATACTAAAGGTGATCTTATAATAACCACTTCTAAATTTGTATTTTTTGAGGTTTTCATTAATATTTTTTCAGCCTCATATTTGGAAATTATATAATCTTTAGTTGAATTAGGTAAATTTGAATTTGGATAATAATTTTTAGTACTTATTTCATTAACTCCAATTGAGCTTAAAAATATTAAACGTCTGACGCCCAACTTAACTGCCTGCTCTGCAAGCTGTTTGGTAGCATCAACATTTATCGAACGATAAAGTTTCAACGAATTTTTTTTAGATTTAACTTTTATATGTGCCATCGCAGCACAATGAATTATACAATCTACATCCTTTATAATATTTTTCCAATTTGTATGAAGATTTAAGTCATTAATTTTAATATACTTGATTTTATTTTTTAATAAAAAAGAATTAGAGGATCTAACAATACCTATCACTGATCTACCTGATTTTAATAAAGTCCTACACAAGTTTTGACCAATAAACCCTGATGCACCTGTTACTAAAATTTTTTTCATTAGAATTTACTATTAAAAAATTGAATTAGACGAGAGATTATTTTAAGAAAAAAAAACTTTATAATGTTTATTTTTAAATTATTCTCATTGAACGACCTCAGAATTTCTTTATTTTGCAACCATATATTTTTTAAATTCTTATTGGTAACCCCACCCAAGCGCATATTCACTAAAACTTCAGGTATATATTGGGATTTCAATTTATATTTTTCAAGAAATCGAAGCATAAGATCAAAATCAGATGCAAATCGATAACTAAGATTAAAACCGCCAAAACGTTTATATACAGATTTAAGCGCAAAGAATGTTGGGTGTGGTGGGCACCATCCATTTAAAAATAAACCATGTTTAAATTCACCTGATTTTACATAACGAATATTTTTTGATGTATTAAATCTTTCAACATAAACTAAATCTGCATAACAAGTTTGGAGTAGTTGATCATATTCAAACTGTTTCACAACTTTAAAAATAACATCATTATTTGCATAAAAATCATCAGAATTTAAAAAACCAATAATATCTCCTGTTGCTAGTTTAATTCCTTTATTCATTGCGTCATAAATTCCCTTATCTTTTGAGGAAACAATAATTGATATTTCATTTTTACTTTCTTCTAAAATTGATAGTGTTTTGTCTGTACTACCACCATCAACAATTATGTGTTCAATATTATTATATGTTTGAGATTTTATAGATTTCAAACAATCCCTTAAAAAATCTGAACTATTTAATGTTACTGTAATTATCGAAACTTTAAGTTGTTTATAATATGGTTTATTCACTTATATAATTATAATAAAATGTATATTAACACAATTTGTTCAAATTCATTAAATTAAAATTTAAATTTTAAAAATAACTTAAAAATATTCAATAATAAAAATAATAAAAAAATATTTATTAAATAAATTATCAAAGTAGTAGAGACGCTACCTCTCCACATTATAAAAATTAGATAAGTAAGTGAAGCTAATAAAATTATATGACTATCAAAAATTTTATGTTTAAAACTTAAGTCAGAGTTCTTTGCAAAAATACCAAACAAAAAAAATATGATGAAGGTGCCGAGCCACCCATAGTTCCAAAAAACTTCACCAAGCAGAGTTATTGATTGAGATGTCCCACCTACAAATACAAAATCTTTATCTCTTAAATTAACAATCAGTAAGTTTGTATCAAGAGGTTTATTAGGCCAAATTTCTCTAGGTATGATAGAAAAAAAAATTTTAAATAATGATTTTCCATGCAAATATTCCTCAGAATTAAATATATAGATTAGGTTATCAAAAGCAGGCATAAAATCATAATTTGAGATTAATGCAGCCAAAGATGGGAATAAATTTATATCACCACCCGATATTAGAATTGATCTTAAGCTTGTTAATAGAAACACAAATAAAATTCCCAAAATAGTAATTAAAATAAATATAAAATAAACTTTAATTTTTGACTTATAATTTAAACTAATAAAAAAAATTGAAATAAATAAAATTACTATAATGTGCCTTCTTGCATCAGAGAATTCTAAACTTAAATACATGAATAATAAGCATAGAAATAAAAAAAGAAGAGTTTTTTGAAATAATTTAATTTTTAATTTATGAATTATTAAATTAAACAAAATAGATATTAATATAACTGTGTTAATATTCGGTATTTGAATAAAAAGAGAAAGAAACAATAAAAAAAAAATTGAAAAGAATATATTTTTGTTAGAGTAATTTTGTCTTGAGGTGAAAAAGTTTATCTTTTTATTAATTGAAATGTAACCAATCATAAAGGATAACATTGATAATAAAGTTAGATACTTAATTTTTAATATATCAATTAATTCATAACCATTAAATTTTGGGTAAGTGTTAATTAAAAATTCATTATAATAATGAATAAAAAATAATGGTAGATAAATATAAAAAAGCAATCCTATTGAGAAACTTTCTTTAAATCCAAAAGCAACAAATTTTTTGAAAAAAATAAAATAAAAAAAAATGGTACTTATTAAAATAAAGATTAGATTGGTTATCATTTAATTTATCATTTTGTTTTATAAAAAAATCTTATTTTTTATTCATATAAAGTTGATTTATTTTAAATTAGAATTTTATTCTATTTATTTACTTTTATTACTAAATCAAAAAAAACAAGAAGAACAAAATTAAATATATCTTCTAAAATGTTTAAAATTTAATTTATACCATTTAAAAGAGTTTTTAATTGAAGTATCTAATTTAACTTTTTGATCCCACTTAATATCTTTTTTAGCTTTTGAATAATTCAATTTTTGATAAAAAATTTCAATCTTAGAATTATTAACAATGATTGGTTCTAAATTTTTAATTTTTAAAATACTTAAAATTTTCTTACATATATCTAAAACTGAATAGTTGTATTTTGAGCCAATATTATAAATAAATAAATTTTTATTTTTTAAACTGTTAGTTGTTAAGAACAGTTTATAATATGCATTTACTACATCATCTACATATAAATAATCTCTAATATTCTTTCCATTTGATCTTAATTTAAGTTTTTCATTTTTTAAAATGCTAAAAAATAATCCTGGGAATAATCTATCAAAGTTTAAATCTCCAGGTCCAAAAATATTTCCACACCTCAATATACCAACTTTAAGGCCATATGTGTTTGCATAACTTTGCGCAATAATATCTGAAGCTGATTTTGAAGCATCATAAGTAAATTCTCCTAAAAGATTATCTGTCTCTAGATATTTTTTTTTGAATGCAAGCTTTCCATAAGCTTTGTCTGATGAACTATAAATAAAAGTTATACGCTTGTCTAATTTTCTAATTATTTCTAGAAGATTAGTTGTTACATTAACATTAGTTTCATATGCAAGCTTAGGATTTTTGTAAGCTTCAATGACCTGCGTAATTGCTGCTGTATGAAAAACAACATCAATTTTTTCTTTTACTATAATATCTTTTATCTTTAAAGTTTTTTTAATATCAAAAAAATAATATTTAATTTTTCTATTTTTGATTTTTAAAATATTAATTTCTCTTTTATCAATACATATGATTTTTTTAATCTTAGATGATAAACAAAATTTTTTTGACATTGAATATCCAAGTAAACCAGATGATCCTGTGATTAAAATATTATATTTTTTTTTCATAAAAATTTAGTAAATATTATTATTAATAGTATCTTAAAACCATCCCTAAATGCTTTAATTTTTTTTCCTTCCTCAACGCTTCTTGGCATATAATCAATTTTATATTCTGAAATTTTCAATTTATTTTTTGCAAATTTACATAATAATTCAAATTCAAAATTAAAACCATTTGTATAAGTTTTGAATATTTGTTTTTTTTTAAGAGAAAAAAATTTAGTTGCAGATGCACTATCTGTAAGCTTGGTCTTATATAGATAATTAATTATTTTTGTTAATAAAATAACTCCATATAAATTTTTTTTGTAAATGAACAAGTTTTTTTTTGAAATTCTTGAACCAATTAAAAATAAACATTTTTTTTTGGTAAATAACTTAAATCCAATTTTTATATCTTTTAATTTATATTCATCAATATCAAATATTACTCCAACGTCTCCTGTAGAATTCTTTATAGCTTCTTTAATTGAACCTCCTTTTCCTAAATTTTTGTTATTAAAGATAAATTTAATTTTTTGATTTTTATTATTTTTTTTATAATTTTTTAATATTCTTTTTGAACCATCATCTGAATTATTATCTACAAAAATTATTTCATGGTAAAATTTATCATCTATAAATTTTTTACTAAGCAAATTTAAGTTTTTTTTTAAAATATTTGATTCATTAAATATGCAACAAATTATTGTTAATCTTTTTTTTACCATCTAGTCGACTAACCAAGGAGATTTGTCTCCATTAAATATCTTTTCTAAAAATCTTTTGTCTCTCAAAGTATCCATTGGATGCCAAAAAGACTCATGTTTAAATGCAGTTAACTGTTTTTTTTTTGATAAATTTTCGAGTGGCTCTCTTTCAAATATAAGATCTTCTTTTGAGTTCAGATAATCAAATATTTTTGATTTTAATACAAAAAAACCACCATTTATCCAACCCTCTGATACCTGATCCTTTTCTTTAAACTCTGTGATTAAGTTTTTTTGTAATTTTATATGGCCAAACCTTGCTATTGGTCTAACAATTGTCATCGTAGCTATTTTGTTGTTATTAATATGAAATTTAAGAAGTTTTTTAATGTTAACATTAGATAGCCCATCTCCATAAGTCATAAAGAAATTTTTTTCATTCTTTAGTAATTTTTTTATTTTATAAATTCTATTTGCTGTTTGGCTTTTTAAACCAGTATCAATTATCCAAATTTTCCAATTTAAAGATTTTTTTCTTGATAATATCTCAACTTGATCATTTATGAAGTCTATTTTTAAATCTGACTCAAAATATTTTAGCTTAACAAAATAATCCTTAATAATATTGACTTTATAACCTCCGCAAAGAATAAATTCATTAAATCCAAAACGTGAGTAGCATTCCATTATATGTTGCAATATTGGCTTGCCATTAATTTCTATCATTGGTTTAGGTTTTACATCCGTCTCTTCAGAAAATCTTGTACCCAACCCACCGCAAAGTATAACACATTTCATTTTAATATTTTCAATAACTAATTTATAGTATTTCTATCATGCAATTAAATTCTAAAATAGTTAAAAATGATTTAATCATAATAATTATTTGTTCTCTAATTTTAAGAGTTTTATATTTATATTTTATTGAGGGAATGAACTTTAATTCAGGTGAGGATGATGAACATTATTATAAGATCGCATTAGAAGCTGCAGAAAATGGTATAATTAATTGGAGTTCTCATGATAGACCACCATTAATTTCTTTTATAATTTTACCTATTATCAAAACAACCAACGGTTATTTTGCACTGATATTAATAAAATTATTAATGATCACGATATCGGCGATTACAGTCATCATACTATACTTTTTGTCGCTCGAAGTTACAAAAAACTATAAGATATCTCTATTAGTAAGTTTAATTTTCTGTTTTTATCCTTACTCGATTTTTATTTCCACAAGACTTTATACTGAAAATTTAGCAGCTTTGCTAATTTGTTTAATTTCATTATTTTTGACTAAGTTTTTCCGTGACCATAAAAGTAAATTTTTAATTATTGCATCATTTATGATGGGGTTATTGTCATTAACAAGATCATCATACTTTTATCTTCCTTTTTTTGTTTCAATATTAATATTCTTTATTAATACAAACTTTATAAAAAAAATTTTATTTATAATGAAAGTTTTTTTAATTTTTTTTATTACATTATCTCCGTGGATAATTAAAAACTATATTCAATTGAATGAGTTTGTGCCCACAACAACAAGATTGGGATATGGATTATGGTTAACTAATAATGATTTTTCTAGTAGTCTTATTAAAAAAGGAGGGTATGAAAGAACACAGAAATTTAAAAAAGAAATTTTATTAAGTAAAAAATTAGATCCTATTAAAAGATCAAACTATTTAAAAGAAAAAGCTTTAGAAGAAATTAAAAATAATAAATTAGAATTTTTGAAAACATGTGTATTTAGATTTATTAATTTTTTTAATCCTAAACCAAATCCTTATAAAAATTTCTTACTAAAAGATTTGGCAATGATAATTTATTTTTCTCCTTTATTAATGATATTTTTTGTAAGTCTATTTAAACAAGATTATAAATTTAATAAGATCGTTTTATTAACAATGATATTTTATGCACTTATCACTCATCTTCCTTTTTATGGGTTTCCTCGATTCAGATTTCCTGTTGATAGCTTAATTTTTTTAATATCAATCTCATTTTTATTTGACAAAATAAATGACAAAAGTTTTTTAAAATTATCATCTCGATTAAAATTTTTTCGTGAATAGTTAAATGCTGCATTACTAAATTTTGTATAAAGATGTTTATTATTTAAAATTTTTTTTATTTTATATACAAATTTCAACAATTTATTATTACTCACCAAATAGCCAAATTTTCCTCTAAAAATATGATATTTTAGATCACCAATATCTGTACTTACAATTGGCAAGCCCACATGCATTGCCTCCCAAACTGAAATTGGAGATGACTCGTTTTTTGAGAAACAGCAATATAAATCTAAACTATTTAAGAATTTATTAGTGTTTTCAGTATAACCCAAAAACTTTACATTATTTAATTGATATTTTGAAACAAATTTATTTAAAAATAAGTAATAATTTTTTTGACTTTTATAAATGTTGCCTGCAATTTCAAAGATGACATTTAAATTTTCATTTTTAAAAATTTTTGCAACATTCAATAAAAAGATAATATTTTTATCAGGATTGATATTACAAATTGTGCCAATCTTAAAATATTTTCTTTTAACTCTATTACGAATTCGTTTAACATTAATTGATCCTGTTGGAATAATTTTTTTTTTATTTTCTTTAAAAACTTCATTATAAAAAATTTTTGATCTTTTAGAAACGAATATTATTTTTGTATTTTTTTTTACTAAAAATCTTAAAAAAAATTTAAACAAAAAATTTGTATAAGCATCATGAATTATGAGTATATAATTTTTTTTTAAACAATTAAGAGTAAAAATATTTAAAAACTGTAATGATCCTTGAATGATATAAATTCTATATGGATTTTTTTTTAAAAAATTAAATAATTTTTTTTTTTTAACAAAAAAAAATTTAATGTAATCAATTACCGTATTCTTTGATATTCTCTCTATTTCATAAAATTTATAAGAAATTTTTTTCTTAACTAGTTGTTTTCTAAAATGATTAGAATTTTTTTTTGGTAAAACAATCTCACATTTTAAATCTAAATTTTCATTAATATATTCTGCTAAATCTTTAGTATAAATTGAAACTCCAGATATTCGACTATCTTCTAAAAATAAACCAATTTTTTCATTTTTTTTCATAATTGAATTTAATTTATTTCTGTTAAATAAAAAATTTTAAAAAAACATACTCATCATTTCCAGTTAATGATTTGTTTTTTTTCTCTAAGTTTTTTGGCAATTATATTTACAATTTTTTTGGATGCATCACCTTTACCGAACTCTTTAAAATTAAAGTTTTTAACGTTAATTTTATTTTTCAATATTTTTAAAATTCTTTTAAAATTTTTTGGGTCTACAGTAATACTCTTATTTTGTTTATTTATTTCAGGCCATACAGGATTTCCTGACATCGGATTCACACTAAATTTTTTTGCAAAAAAAGCTTCTCTTTTTAAACCACCCGAGTCAGTAAATATAATTTTGGAATTGCTTAAATAATACATCATATCATAATAGTCGACAGGTTTATGTAAAATTAAATTTTTTTTTGATTTCCATTTTAGTTTATTTATTATTTTTTCTATTCTTGGATGAGTAAAAAAAATTGTTTTATATTTTAAATTATCTAGAATTTTCAAATAATTATAAATAATATTTTCTCTCGAATTTTCAGCTCTATGTATTGTTGCTAAACAATACGAGTTTTTTTTTAAACTAAATTTATTTAAAAGATTGGTATTTCTATTTATTTTTTTTTTTGCCTTTAAAAACAAATCATACATTATATCTCCAGTAAAAAAGATTCTGCTTTTGTTAAATCCCTCTTTTTTCAAATTATTATATGCTGTTTTTGAGCATGCAAAAAGTGTTGAGCTGAGATTATCTGTAACAATTCTATTAATTTCCTCTGGAAACTCTTTTCTGGTATACGTTCTTTCACCACTTTCGATATGATACAAGTTATAATAATGAAATGCTGAAACTAATGATGTTGCAATAGTAGTGTTTGTATCTCCAAAAACCAAAATATCTTTAAATTTATTTAATTTTAAAAAAATTGTTAATTTATTAATGATTTTTGAGACAGCTATAGCATTATTAGCTGAACCAATTTTAAAGTTTATTTTTGGTTTAAATCCAAAGTTTTTAAAAAAAAAATTAGATAAATTGTTGTTATAATGTTGTCCTGTATCAATAACTGTATATCGAATTTTTTTTCTTTTTAATTCAGGTATTAAAATCCCAAGTTTTATATATTGAGGTCTATTGCCAACAATTATTAGTAATTTTCTCATTACTCAAAACACTTTGAAATTTTGATTTGATTTTTTTTTGAAATATATGGATCAAATGGTATTGATATGACTTCGTTGCATAATTTTTCGGTGAATTTACATTTAAATTTGTTATCAAAGAAAGCTTTTTGCTTATATAGAGGTTTGGGATAAAAAATAGCATATGGAATTCCATTTTTTTTAAATCTTTTAATGATTTTATCTCTATTTTTTACGATCAAAGTAAATTGAGCAAATACAGAGGTGTTAAAATTTTCGACATAAGGTAGTTGTTTAATATCTTTTTTTTTTTCTAATAGTTTAAAATAATTTTTTGCAATTTTTTTTCTTAGTTTTATTTCATAATTAAATATTTTTAACTTCTCAATCAATACCGCTGCTTGAATTGAGTCCATTCTGGCATTATGTCCTAAGATTACATGATTATTCTTTCCTATTTGGCCATGATTCCTTAATATATTTAATCTATTATATAATTTTTTGTTATTAGTAAAACAAGCTCCACCATCACCATAACAACCTAATGGTTTACTTGGAAAAAAACTCGTACAAGATATATCTCCTAAATTACAAGATTTTTTCTTATAATAAGTCGCACCAAAACTTTGTGCAGCATCTTCAATAATATAGATATTTCTTCCATTAATAATTTTTTTGATTTTATTATAATTACAACATTGACCAAACAAATTTACGGTCATTATTGCTTTTGTTTTTTTTGTTATTTTTTCTTTAATTTTGTTTTCATCAATATTGAATGTTTTAGGATTTACATCCACATAAATTGGCTTTGCTCCTACAAATTTTATCATTTCTGAATTTGACCCCCAAGTAAATGGAGTAGTGATCACTTCGTCTCCTTTTTTTATATCAAGTGCCATCAATGATAATAATAAAGCATCTGTGCCAGAACTAACACACACAGCTTTGCTTCCAACATAATCATCTAGCATTTTTTCAAATTTTTTTACTTCAGGACCTAAAATAAACTTTTTATGTTTAAAAATATTTTTAAATTTACTAAGAAGTTTTTTTTCAATTTTTCTATGACTTTTAGCAAGATCAATAAAATTAACCATTTGAAATTACTTTCATTTTTTTTGAAACATTATACAAATTTTTGAAACTTTTTAATGCATTCTGATTAATTGAAAGGTTTGTATTTTTATTATTTTTCATTGTCTGATATACCTCGGTATAAAATTTTTCAAAACCTTTTCCAAAGTGTTTTATTTCCCTATCAATTTTTTTGTTTATTTCATTAATATTGTTTGTTAGTCTTTTGTCATCAATCGAGATTTTGTTTAATTTGTTATTAGTTGCCTCAAGATTACATTTTTCTGAAATAATATTTATTTGATTTTTAAAATTTTTTTTAAAACTTTTGATACTATAGTTTAAAGATACAAAAATTTTTTTTTTAAAGAAAATTGAAACTTGCCCAGAGTCTTCATTATATATTTTATTTTTACTTATTTTGAACCCACTTGCCTGATCGATGTCACCAAAAAACCAAAATAATAAGTCTACAAAATGACTTATCTGATTGAATAAAGTGCCTCCATCAAGTTTTAATTTTCCTTTCCAATTTGATGATGAAAAATATTCCTTAGATCTATTTAAAAATATATCAAATGAAATAAAATGTAATTTTCCAAAAGCGTTGTTATCAAATAATTTTTTTAGATGCCTGTAAACTGGATTGAGCCTTAATTGTTTGACTACAACTATTTTTTTTCTTTTTCTTTTTATATTTTTAATTAGTTTAACTGCTTCATTTAAATTTAAACTTAATGGTTTTTCAATAATAACTATTTTAGCATGATTAATTGCAATATTTGCAAATTTAACATGAAGGTGTGATGGCGCTGTAATAACTATTATATCCAGCCCAGGTGGTATGTTATTTTTATCAAAATTTTTTTTGATTTCTATTTTTTTTGAAAATTTTTTTAATTTTGCAAAATTTTTATTTTTTTCAAATATCACTTTTAAATTAAAAAATTTTTTTAATTTTAATATAGCTTTACAGTGATGTTCTCCAATATAGCCATATCCTACAAGACCAATATTATATTTTGAATTCATTAACTAAACCCTAATGATTTTTCTATCAACTGGCAGATATACACCTCTACTATCAAAAATTTTCTTTGAAAACTTTTTTATTAGACGATAATTAATTTTGCTATGATCTGTTAATATTAATACTGCATCATAATTTTTCAAATTTTTTGAATTGATTGGTATGCTTTTTAATTTTAAATTAAATTTTCTTGTTAATGGTAGCTCTGATACATAAGGATCATGATAATCAACTTTAACATTATTTTTTTTTAGTCCTGAAATTATCTCGAGAGAAGGGGACTCTCTGCAATCATCAATATCTTTTTTATAAGCAACACCAATGACTAAAATTTTTTTTTTGGAAATTTTTTTCATTTCAATCTTAATTTTATTTATTATCCAATTTTTCATGTCAGTATTAACTTGATGAGCCAATTCAATAAACTTTGTTTTAACTCCAAATTTTTTTGCCTTCCATGTTAGGTAGAAGGGATCTAATGGAATACAGTGACCACCAACGCCTGGGCCTGGATAAAAAGGCATAAAACCAAATGGTTTGCTAGATGCAGTTTTAATAATATCAAAAACATCAATGCCCATTTTATCAGCAATTATTTTTACTTCATTAACCAAACCAATATTTATCGACCTAAAAACATTTTCTAAAATTTTAGAAAATTCAGCAGTTTTTAAATTATTTGCTAAAATAACTTTTTTAAATACTTTTGAATAATAATACTGCGCTACTATTGAACATTTTGCTGTAAAACCAGATATGACTTTTGGAATCATTTCCATTTTTATCTTATTACCGGGATCTTCTCTTTCAGGTGAATAAATTACTGAAAAATTTTTACCTATCTTAAATTTTTTCTTTAATTTTTTAATTATAACCTCTTCAGTAGTACCTGGGTATGTGGAGCTCTCCAAGCTAATTGCTTGATCTTTTTTTAAATATGGAAAAATTTTATTTATTGTATCAACGATATAACTTAAATCTGGTTTATTACCATTTTTCAGCGGTGTTGGAAGGCAAAGGAGAATAAAATCTACTTCGGATATTTTTTTAAAATTTGAAAAAACTTTGTTTTTTTTTATAAATTTCCTTATATCATTTGAATTAATATGATTGATGTAAGAATTACAAGACTCTAAATTACGAATTTTTTTTTCATCAATATCAAAACCATACACTTCAAAGTTTTTAACTTTTCCAAAATTTATCGCTAATGGTAAGCCTACATATCCTAAGCCTATTACACCAATTTTTTTATTTTTTGTGTTCATTGATAATTTTTTCAAACTTATTTAATAAATTTTTTGAAATATATTTGTAATCATACTTTAATCTTAAATTTGTAACTCTATTAGTTGCCTGTTTAAGATAATTCAACTGTTTATTTTTAGTTATAAAAAACTCTATATTTTTTGCTAAATCTTTTATATCACCTGTTTTATAGCATTTGCCAACACCATCAATTTCTCTCTCAATACTAGCATCATCATTGGTCATTATAACGTTAGTGCCACAAAATGCACATTCTACTGCGCTTAGTGAAGTGCCATAAGGAAATACACACAAATCTGAGTCATTATATACCTTATATAAATCTTCATATTTAACGAAATTGTTGAATTTAAGTTTTGATAAATAATTTTTTTGATTAAAAATATTTTTAATTTGTTCAATAATTTTATTATCTCCAGAGCCATAAAAATCAAGAGTTACGTCAAATTTCTTGTCTAAAAGTAAAATCACTGCATTTGCCAAAAGATCAGGTCTTTTATCAATATTTAGTTTTCCAGTTTGTATAATTCTAAATGGTTGACTTTTTTTTTCATAGTTTTTCTTTGTTATGAAAAATTTTTCACTATCAACTCCTAGCGTCAAAAGCTCAACTTTTTTTTTATTATATCCTTCGAATTCAACTAAATATTTGCATGTTTCTTTTGTGACACCAAAAATTATTGAGGCATATTTTCCAATATATTTTGAAATAAATTTTTTTATTACAAAGTAATAAATTTTACCAATTATATTTCTCTTGATCACACTAAATACCATATGATTATCCAATACAATTGGAACCTTAAGTCTTTTTGCAGTTCTCACTGCTCTGAATGACGAAAAACTTGAAGTTCCATGAACCATGATAATATCAGGGGATATTCTTTCTATATTTTTTTCTAAATTATTTATCCAGGGTCTATTTGAAATTTCAAAATCAATCCTACTTCTATTGATGTTTACATTATCGATAATTTCATTTCTTGGTCTAAAAGATCTGTCACCTAAAAATTTTTGCCAAGTATTTTTATAATTTGGTACCGGGTAATATTTATTACCTGTAAGAATATAAACTTTTACATTTTTTTCTTTCGCATTAAATTTTGGGAGCAAAAATTCTTGATATCCCATAGTAGGCATTAAATAATCTACTATATGTAATATCTTCATCAATTATTTATTACTTTCAAATATTTATCAAATATATTCTTAGGGTAAAATTTTTCTGAATTTTTTATACTTCTATATGAATATAATTTATAATTCCTAATAATATTTCTTAGTGAATCAATTATTTTACATCTTAAATTTTCATCGTGTATAGATTTGTAACTAATTTGTATACCTGCGTTTCCAATGAGTTCCTTATAAGATCCAGTGTCTAATGTTATACTTGGTATTCCGCAAGATGTGGCCTCAATAATTGAATTTGAACAACTTGGGTTAAATTCAATACCAAAAAAAATAAGATTTCGATTGTTTTTATAAAAATTTTTTAATTTTAAATGAGATACAGAGTTCATAAATTTAAAATTATTTTTAAATATTATTTCTTTTTTCAGATTTATGTTAACATTTCCAAAAACTATTATTTTTCCTAATTCTTTTGAATTTTGAACTGCTACACTTAAAGTATTCAATAAATATTTATAGTATGTTTCATTTTCTAAATTACCCTCAACAATTAAAATATTGAATTTTTTTGATTTTAAATAATTAGAGTAAATGGATTGGAAAAATGATGGATTATAAATAATTGAACATTTTGTTTTAACTTCTCCAAAATTTTTATCCCATAAAGTTTTTGATTTTTTACTCTGATAAATTATACGATCTGATAAATATTTTCTAATTAATTGCATTGAAAAATTAATTAAATAACATCTTAAATAATATTTTGTTTTCACTTTTTTTAAATCATAAAATCCATTAAGTCTCTGAACAATTTTAGTTCCAAATAAACTGCTGATAAAAAGCAGTAAAATATTAAATGTTCCTGAATTTATAAATAAAACTTTTTTTTTAAAAATATTTTTTTTTTTTAAAAAATCATACTCAATTTTATTTTGTTTTAACCATCCAATAAATTTTTTTTGAAAAGATGAGGGACCTCCAATATTTTTAATTTTTTTAAAAAAAATTATCATTTAATATTTTCTTTATTTTAAGATTTTTTTATAGAGTTTAATAAAGTATTTAATAGGAAATAATGATATGATCATCAAAAGAATCCATTTGATACCTAATAGATTTGAATAAAAAGAAAAAAGATATTTTCTTGCCAGACTATTGTCTCCTCTTTTTAATATTACCAAAATACTCTGAAGTAGCGTGTTTTTTCTCATTTTAATAAATTTTTTTTTTGTGACATCATTTAAATTATCACAATTAAAATTAAACCAATATTTAAAATGATTTTGAGACCATAAAGTTAAATTTTTTGTTAAACTTTGTTGATTTGATACTTCATAAAATACTAGTGCTTCATCATTATAATATATTTTTTCTCCTAAAATAATCCATCTTAAAATAAGCTCACTATCTTCAACTGACTTTAAGTCTTCATTGTACATTCCATGATTAGTAAAAACTTTTTTTCTAATCATCACCGCGCTCGGTGGATGAAATGAGTATCGACCCGATTTGTCTATATAATTAAGCACTATACCAGAAGTTTGATATTTGTTTTTAAAAATTTTTTTTGAGGAAAATCTTTTTGAAAGAATTATATTTTTACTAATCGATAAAACATTGTTTGAAAAAATATTAATGTCAGGATATTGTTTTGCATACTTAACTTGCTCATTTATTTTTTTTTTTTTCCAATAATCATCTGCATCCAAAAAACTTATTAAATCTCCATTGCAAGACATAATTCCTAAATTTCTTGAATTTGCTGGTCCTAAATTTTTTTCTTTTTTTATGACTTTTATCTTATCTTCATAGGCCTTAAGAATATCTAATGTATTATCTTTAGAATTATCATCAACAACAATTATTTCTATGTTTTTGTAAGATTGTTCTAATACAGATGTCAAAGATCTCTCAATGAATTCTGCAGAATTAAAAGTTGTAATTATTACACTAACTAACAATTTACTTTAACCTGATATAGTTTAAATACCAGTCAACAAACGCGCCGATACCTTTTGAAATTTTTGTCTCAGGTACTTTTTTAACTAATTTTTTTAATTTTTTATTATCTCCAAGAGTAGCTGGAATATCACCAGTTTGAAGAGGTAATAGACGATAAGAAGCTTTCCGTTTTATTTTTTTTTCTATTTCACTAATAAAATTGAATAAACTATTTTGTTTACCTTTGCATATATTTAAAACTCTAAAATAATTCTCCTTTTTTTTTGGCGGCTTTAGAGTAACTTTGTAAACTGACTCAACTAAATCATCAACATAAGTAAAATCTCTTTTATGGTTTCCATAATTAAAAATATTAATTCTTTTTGAATTTAAAATATTTTTAGTGAACTGAAATAATGCCATGTCAGGTCTTCCCCATGGTCCATAAACAGTGAAAAATCTGAGACCTGTCGAAGGCATTTTATATAAAATTGAATATGCATGAGCAAAAATTTCATTACTTTTTTTTGTTGCTGCATAGAATTGTATGGGGCTATCAGTTTTATCACTTTCTGATGAAATCCTTTTCTTATTTGACCCATACACACTACTAGTGCTAGCAAATAAAAAATGCTTAAGTTTTTTTTTTTTCTTTAATTATTTCAATTAAATTAAAAAAACCAATTACATTGGTATTTAAATATTTTTTTCTATTAATTAAAGAATATCTGACTCCTGCTTGAGCGGCTAAATGAATAACATAATCAATTTTTTTTATTTTTAAAAAATATTTTTCCAACTTTCGTTTATTTAATAAATCAATTTTTTGGAAGTCAAAGTTTTTAAATTTTTTAAGAATTTTTATTCGTTCATTTTTGATCTTTGTATCATAATAATCATCAAAGTTGTCTATTGAATATACTTTATATTTTTTCTCTAAAAAAAATTTAGAAAGATGAAAACCTATAAATCCTGCTGATCCAGTAATAAATATATTTTTTTTTATCATTTAACTAATTTTTTTAAAATATAAATTTCTTGATAATTTATATTTTTTGTAAATATATCTCCTAAAGTAATTACAATTGAATACAACAAAAAATTGATAATACTGACAAAAATTCTTAATGGTATTTTTAATATTATTTGTTTTTTACTGTTAATTAATAACTCTAACAAAAAAATATTTAATTTACATATAGCACCATTATATTTTATTTTTTTTTTTATTTGAAAATTTTTTTTTATATAATTTTCAAAAATTGTAAAATATTTTGAATTCTTATAAATATTTGTAAAAAAAATACCTTCGCTGTTAAGATTTTGATAAAGACTTTCAATTGCTATTAAAAAATCTTTTTCGCTCGCGAGATGCTCTAAAGAATGGGTGCTAACAACAATATCAAAATAGTTTTTTTTTAAATTGTTATCTGTTAAATCTTGAACAACAAAATTATGATCCTTAATATATTGTATTTTTCTGTTGTCTCTTGTTAAAAAAGTTTTTTCATTTTCAATATCAGCACCTAAATATTCATGATTTTTAAAATATTCTGAATATTTATTTCCAGCTGATGCAAAATCTAATATTTTTTTTTTGGTCTGTAATTGATTGGCAAATTTTTTCAATTCTTGCTCAAAAATTTTACGATTTATTTTTACTAATGGAAAAAAAAATTTAAATTGATTTTCTGATACTTTTAAAATTTGATTAAACATTTATATTAATTATAGATATATAAAATCATCTATTAAATAATCTAAATCATTAGAGTGATTTATGATAAATATTATACTATTTTCTTTGTATGTCTTAATTATATTTTCCAAAATAAATTTTTCTGAAATTTTATCTAAAGCTGATGTAGACTCATCAAGCATTAATATGCCAAAATCTTGATACAAACATCTTGCCAAACCAATTCTTTGTAATTGACCACCACTAAAATTTTCTCCATTTTCAACAATTATATGATCCATACCCTCTTTTAAGTTTTTTAGTACATATTCTAAGCCACAAATATTAATTATTTTATTCAGTTTTGTAGCATCAACTTCATTTTTATTTTTTTTAAATGTTATGTTTTCTAAAATTGATGAATTAAAAATTGCTGTTTTTTGAGTTGAATAAGATATTTGCGAACTAATCTTTTCATAATCTTCGTAATCTATTTTTTTCTTATCTAAAAAAAATTGTCCTTTATCTGGTTTAAGTAAGCCACTTAAAATATCTAGTAAAGTTGTTTTTCCGGCTCCAGATAAACCCTTTAATCCATAAACATTTTTTTTTTTAAATCGATAGTTTTTAGATAGAATAATATTTCTCTCTCCATAAGAAAAATTTAAATTTTCAATTTCTATCATTTCAAAGTTTAAAAAATTTTTTTTATTTATTTCTGTATTTTTTTTTTGGTTAATTTGATTAGTGAGTATATTCAAGTTGCGGCTTGTATTCTGTAAGTCTAAATTTCCTAAAAATTCAATTGATTTTTTATTGCCCCGGAGACTTACAATAGTTGAATAAATTGTCTGAAAACCAGGCAAAATTCTATATAAAGCAAAAATATATGCACTAATAACTGGCGCATAATTTATAAATTCTGATTTATTAAAATTTATCAAACTCAAACCCAAAATAGCTATAATAAATAATGTTTCAATAGAACCTTTGATTATCTGCTCTATTACTCTAACCACCGGTACTGCATAAACTAGTTTATTAATATTTTTTAAAAAATCATAAAAAAAGTAATTATTTAATCCAAAAACTTTAATCTGTTTAATATTTTTAAAAGTTTCTAAAACATTTTTTGATATTTTTAAATGCACTGTATTAAGAGTGCTATCCGCATTTAATAATTTTTTCTTAAAAAGACTAATTAATATAATTATTAAAAATAAAATCAAAATTAAAATTAAAAAAGTAAATTTTAAACTTAGGTAAAATAAAAAAATAAGAATAAATATTATTGGTATCAATCTATATAATAATAGTAAAATTGGTTGTATTATATTTGAAATAGCTCTTTGCATTTCTATTGTTACGTAAGTTTGAACATCTGAAGATGAAGTGCCAAGATATTTTTTAAAAGGAATATTTAAAAAATTATAAAATACTAATGATTTTAATCTTACTCCAATTTTTTGAGCAAATATAATTATTTCTCTTAAAGAATAAATTGATAAAAAAGTAGTACCAATGAATAAAAAAATATAAAAGATTGAGAAAGTTTTAAAAGATATATTGTAGCCAATTGAAAAAAAATCCAATCTAACAAATTTTGATTGATTTAAAACAGCATCAATATATGGTTTAATTAATATTATTGTTAAAGTTTGTGCAAATCCATAAAAAATTATTAAAAATTGAATTTTAATGAAAGACAATTTCATATCTTTACATAAATAAAAAATTTTAAGAATAAGATTTTTCATTTTAATTCTTTAAAAACTTAATTAATAAATTTGCTATATGCTGATCAGTACTGATTATATTTTTATTAAATGTTTCATTAGTCCAAAACACATCATTATCATTTTTAATATGTTCATTTTCCTTAATTGCAAAAATTAATTTAGCTAATTCATTTTTTTGCATAGTTTTATTTTTTTCAGTGTAGTCTTCTTCCAAATTAATTAAAATTTTGTATATTTCATCAATTTCATTGATTTTTGAAATTCCTTTTAAAACCTCATAAAAAATATCACCCAATAGTATTGTTTTTTTTCCTAATGCATAAGACTCTAATCCAGTATTTCCAGAGATACTTATAACTGCATCTGAATTTTTTATAAGCTTCAGAGATTGATAATTTGGATTCAATAAGTCAACGTTGTATATATTCTTAATTTCATTATAGAATCTATAACTTCGTTTTCCTATCATTCCAGGATGTTCTTTAACTATCAATTTCCAATTTGGGGGAATATAAAGTGACAAACTTTTGATTAATGACAATGGATCATAAAATTTTACAGCACTCCTCAATACACCAGTTTCAGGTGATGTTTGAAGTGGCAAATAAATTGTCTTAAATTCTGTATCTATTTCATTTTTAAAAGAAAATTTTGAAAAATATTCATTAAATTTTAAGTTAAATTTTTCAGTCACTCTTTGAAAATTAGTTTTTTGCAAATACATTTCATTTTCATGCTTGATAAAAAAATTTTTTATGAATCGATATAAATTTGAAAAATTTATTTTTAAGTTGTTTTGTTTTTGGAGTTGTCCTCGTGTAATTATATTTGATCTTACTCCATTTTCTATATTTTGAATATATCTTTCAACAATTTCTAATGAATTTTGATTAATTTTTGATTGTTCATAAGTATTAATAGTTTTTTTGGTTAATAGTTGAGAATTATCATATGAAATAAACAAATTACTTGTGATACCATCGTGCCTTGTGGTTATAAATTTTATCTTCTTAATTTTACAAATCTCAGATAAAAGATAACTAAATATCGATGAAGAATGATAGCTATAAACAATGTCCACACCATTTAAAGATTTTTCTAAATGATTAAAAATTTTAATTAAAAATAAATTAATTTGTTTTTGATTAAATTTCCTCCTAAAAATGTTATTATGAGTATGCAGAACCAATATTCTCTCTGAATATAAAACTTTAGTGAAATTTATTTCTATTTTTTTTACTAAGTAATTTAATTCTATCTCATCCTCATAATCTTTTTTTTCAATTTTATCTTCAATACTTTCTAGTATATGGTCAATACAATAAATCTCTTCATAAAATTCATTATTTTTATTTTTAAGCCATTTATAATTTTCTTTGCCATAAACATATTTTATTACTTTCAATTTAGTACTTTTACTTAATATTTCACAAATATTATGTGTTCTAAGTGTAAATCCTGCATAACCAGTTAACATCAATATTTTCATCTTATTTTAAATACTGGATTAACTTTATTCTCATTCAATAATTTATTTTTCTTCTTAGAAATCTTATATTCACTTATGACTTTAAAAGTCTTATCGTATGATCTTACTATTTTATTTAATTGAAATTTAGTTAAAGAGTAACTTATATTATTTGTGGAATTTATTAAAATACCATTTCCTAACATTTCTTTTATGAATAATGATTTTATATATAAATTTTCACTTTTTCTTTTTTCTTTAAACTGTATAGATGTCCAGGGCGCATAACCTTTTATACTAATAGTATTCTCTAATTCATAATTTTGTATCAATTGTTTCACTGCTGATTTGATATAATTTCCTTTTTCCCAGATTTCCTTGACTACATTTTTTTTTTTTATCTGTTTGATTGTTTCTATAGCAGATACAATAGATAGAGTTTCTCCAGAAAATGTAGTAGAGAAAAATACTTTTTCTAAATATTTCATTATCTTTTTTTTACCTACAACTGCTGATATTGGCATTCCATTTGCCATTCCCTTTCCAAATGCTGACAGATCAGGTCTAATATTAAAAAACTCTTGAGCACCACCAATCGACATTCTAAATCCTGTGCAAATTTCATCAAAAATAAGAAGTATGTTGTTTTTTTTTAAAATTAATTGAAGTTTTCGAAAGTAATTTTTATCTGGTTTCTCAAAATTTGAGGGTTCCATAATCATAGCTGCAATTTTCCCTTTATGTTTTTTTATGACTTTTTCAATTGAAACCAAATCATTATATTTAACTTTTAATGACAAATTCTTTACAGCTTTAGGAACACCAATATCTCTACTAGTAGTGCCAATATACCAATCTTGCCAACCATGGTAACCACAACAAATTATATAATCTTTTTTTGTATAAGCTCTGGCTAATCTTATACATGCTGATGTTGCGTCTGACCCATTTTTTGCAAATCGAACCATTTCAGCTGACGGAATTATTTCACACAATAATTTAGATAGTTTTATTTCTAGAGGTGATGATAGACTAAAAGTAATACCTTTTTTAAGTTGTTTTCTTATTGCACTATCAACATTTTGATTTTGATATCCAAGAATAACAGGTAGTAAGCCATTCACAAGATCTATAAATTTATTCCCATCAACATCCCATATATTAGATCCTTTTGCCTTAGAAATAAAAAGAGGAGAAAATTTTTTTGGATAAACTAATTTACTTTTTGAAAAAGTTTGAGCTCCTAATGGAATATACTTTTCCGCTTGATTTAAGTATTTTAATGATGATTTGAAATTCATACTTTTTTATACTAATCTAAATAAATTTTTTTAAGCCTAGAATTTAAATTTAAATATTTTCTTAGACTAATTAAATTTTTTTGTTTATTTTTTCTACTATAATTCAATAACTCTTTAATCATTTCAATATACTGCTTTTCGGGATCAAAATTAAAATTCTTTATTGAATATTTTTCTTTTCCATAATTATTTTTTTTTATAACAGTTAAAGAAGATTTAATATTTTTTTTTCCAAGCAATCTCCAAATTATACTACCTTTTGTTCCATAAATTTCACAACCTCTATTTTTTATGTATTGAATAAAATCTAAAGAGATAAAACTTATTACTTTATTTGTGTGTACTAGTGTTAATTTTGCTAAATCCTCATAGTCTGTAGTTAGTTTTGTAAGCTTAAATTTGTCTATTTTAATTTTTTTTACCAAACCAAACAAATATATTGAGTAAAATATCTCATGAATACAATCTAATATTACACCTCCAGATGTACGTTTTTTTTTTATGTAATGATTTTTTGAAATTTTTTTTCTCATTTCTAGAAGATTATGACCAAAAAAAATATTTGAATAATTAACTTTTCCAATATTTGGAAGTTCTTTTTTAATTAGCTTAATTGGATCAAAAAAATTAATATTATTAACTACAAATATTTTATTTTGATAAGACAAACTTAATTTTTTCAATTTATTTATTTTTTTGAAATAAATATCTAAGGGTTTTTCAATTAAGTATGATTTTACGTTTTTTGAAAGCAGACTATACAAAGTATCAATATGCTGATTAGAATTATTACAAATAATTACTATTTCGGGTTTCCAGCCCTTTGCTTCTTGAAATGTTTTAAAAAAAAAAATATTTTTTTTTTTTAGACTATTTTTTTTGTCAAAAATTTTTGTTTCACAACCAAAATTCTTAAATATTTGAAAGTATTTTTTCCCAATAGATCCATATCCAACAATCAATACTTTCATTAAATTAATTTTTTAAGAATTTTTAAATCTTCTTGATCATTTAAATCAACTGAAGATGTTTTTTTCATTATATTAACTCTTAAATTTTTTCCATAAAAAGTTTTTTGCTTCAAAAAACTTTTTGTATAAAAAAAATATGTGCTACCATTATCAACAACGAGATTTCCAATTTCTGACTCATTCCTTGTTACCATATCTTTAAAAAGCGGTTTTACAAATTTATTTCTCTTTAAAACTAAAGCTTGTTGTGGAGGCATAGAATACTTTGTAGCAGCAAGTGAAAAGTGACATTTTTTCTTATTCAGTAATTTGAAAGTTTTAATGATGTCTATTGCTGACCTGAGTGGTGCAGTGGGATATAATATACAAAGTATATCAAATTTATAATAAATTTTTTCAAACTCGTAAATAAAATCTTTACAAACATCTAAAAGAGGAACATTGGATCTTCCAAGTTTTTTATTTCTATAAAATTTTTTTATTTTAGTATCCTTCAAATTATCTAAAAATTTATAATCATCTGATGAAATACAAATATCGTCAAAAATTTTTGAATTTTTTGCTGCAGATATTGTGTAATTTAAAATAGGTTTTTTTTTAATTTTAATAAAATTTTTGCTAGGAAGGCGGATACTTTTTTTTTTTGCTGGTATTAGTGCTATAATTTTCATTATAAATATCTATTTACTAAGTTTATCACTTTGTCCTGATCCTTTTTTTTTAGACCATAGTATATGGGCAAGCTAAATGCTTCCTTAAAATATTTTTCACTTTCGTTAAAGTTTTTGAAATTAAATTTTCCATTAAAAATTGAAAATCTATAAATTGGAATATAATGAAAACCCAGAATAATTTTATTTTTTTCAAAAATTTTGAATATTTTTTTTTTTTGTCTTAAGGTTTTTATTTTTTTTGATCTTATGATGTACAAATGTAAACCAGATTGATATTTGAAACTTTCTTTTCTTTTTTGAACAGTTTCTGATGTAATTTTTTTTTCATAATAAGTTGAAATAGTTTTTCTATGTTTTAAAAACTTTGAAAGACTATCAAGTTGCGAAATACCCAAAGAGCAACTTATGTCACTTAATCTATAATTATTAGATATTTTCATAACATCATAATCATACTTGCTTTTTCTTAAAATACCGTGATGAACGAGAAGTTTAATTTTATTAAAAATTTTTTTTGAGTTTGTTGTAATAGCCCCTCCCTCCCCTGTTGTCATATTTTTTACTGGATGGAAACTAAAAGTTGAAATATGACTATATTTACATGATCCTATTGGGTTATTTTTATAGCTGCCTCCTAAACCATGACATGCATCCTCAATAATTTTAAAATTATACTGTTTGGACAAACGATGAATTTCTTTCATATCACACGAAATACCTCCTAGATGAACCACTATTAAAATTTTTGGAAGTTTTAATTTTGGTGTTTTTTCAAGCTTTATCTTTAATAATTTAATGTCAATATTCCAATCAGATTTATTTATATCAACAAAATCTATATTGGCACCACATAGCAAAGAGGAGTTAACACTTGCTATAAAGGTAATTGGTGTTGTCCACACATTTTCACCTTTTTGCAAATCTAGTGCTTGGCAAGCCATGTGAAGTGCTGATGTTCCTGTAGAACATGCAATTGTGTATTTGGATTCTACAATTTTAGAAAATTTTTTTTCAAATAAATTTACTTTAGGTCCTTGAGTCAAAAAACTTGACTTAAGAGTTTCATTAACATTCGAAATATCTTTTTTAGAGATGTAATGCTTACCGTAATAAATCATTAATTAAAATTTTAATTTTATTTACTTCTAAATGCTTATCACTATTAGATGAATAATTAAAATTTTGTATTTTTTTTCCATTAAATTTTCCTAATTTAATTTTCTTACTACTATTTTTTTTATTTATCTTTTGTACGTAAAATGTCTTAAACTCATAAAGATCAGATGAGTCATCTTCGGAAATTAAGCTCTCATGCAGTTTTTCACCTGGTCTTTTGCCAATATAAGACGCACTACCTTTAAGCACCTTTACTAAATCTATAATTTTAATAGTTTTGCATTTTGGTAAAAATATTTCAGATCCTTCCATAATGAATAGAGACTGTATTACAAATTCTATTGCATCTTTCAAAGAAATTACAAATCTGGTCATTCTTTTGTCTGTGATCGGTAAATTTTTTTTTAAATCAATAAGTTCAATAAACTTTGGAATTACAGAACCTCTTGAATTTACAACATTGCCATATCTAACTACTGAAAAAATTGTATTTTTTTTTAATGTATAATTATTGGCTGCTATCGCAAGCTTATCTGCCGCAAGTTTTGTTGAACCATAAAGATTTATTGGATTAACAGCTTTGTCTGTTGACAGTACAATCACTTTTCTGACTTTTTGACTTATTGATGCAAGAATTACATTTTGGGTTCCAATAATATTTGTGTTAATAAATTCTATTGGATTATATTCTGCTATATCAACATGTTTTAAAGCTGCTGCATGAACCACAAAATCAACACCTGAAAAAGCAATTTCTAATCTTTTTAGATCTCTAATATCTCCAATAAAAAAACGAAGCTTTTTAAAATTTTTATGATTTTGATAGTATTCTTTTAACTGAAATTGTTTGTACTCATCACGTGAAAAAATTATTATTTTTTTTAAATTTCTTATATTGATTAGATAATTTAAAAAGTTTTTACCAAAAGATCCTGTTGCACCGGTTATTAAAATTGTTTTATTTTTTAGAAAATTGAACATAAATTTTATATTTTAGCGCATCTATATAGCAATTAATCAAATATTAAAGTCTTTTTTAGATACACATCTCTCTGAATAAACATTTTTAGATAAAACTTTTCCAATAAACTTTGAAATTTCATCGGGTTTTATTCCTAGTCCTGGCCGTTTAAATTCTATATTTTGTAATTTGAGCTTTGTACCTTTTAACAAATTTGTATTATAGAATGCACTTCTTCTAATTTTATCTCTCTTTTTTTTCTGAGATAAATTTAATTTTCTATTGTATCTTCCTAATCCTTTTTCAGTTTCTCTAATCTTATTAACAAAAGATTTTGTTTCTTTCGTCTCTATTGACATTACATGTTCCACCTCTGGAATAGTTCGATCAAATGTTAAGGTTTTTTCAATTAAATTTGCTCCTAAAGCAACTGCCAATATATCAAAATCATAACCAGGGTAATGATCTGAAAATGCTATTGGAAAGTTAAATTTTTTTTTTAAAGTTTTAATTATATTTAAATCTATGCTATTTATTCTTGCTGGATATCCACTGGGACAATGATGAATAATAATTTTATTATTTTTTTCAAGTTGAATAGTTTTCACTGCTTTATAAATTTCATTAAGAGATGACATCCCAGTATCTATTTGAATTGACAAATTTGACTTTGCAGCTTTTTTGATTAACTGGATATAATTTAGGTCAGCTGATGCAATTTTAATAGTATCGCATCCAATTTCTTTTACAAAATCTATATCATCTTCAAAAAAAACAGTACAAAAAAAATCTAAATCAAGTTTTTCAGCAATTTTTTTTAGTTTTAAAATTTCTTCTTTTGAAAGTTCTCTTCTTTTAAGTATTTCAAAAAGGCTCTCTTCTTTTCTTTTTATAGTTTTTCTGTTTTTAGTAAGATATCCAAACTCAAATAATTGTTTTTTGTTAGAAATTAATCTTTCAGCATTAACCATTTGTATCTTAATAGCATCTGCTTTTGCTTTATAAGCGCTATCGATATACTTTACACAACTTTTAAAGCCGCTATGAGTTGGACCAATTTCAAATGTAATGTAAGTTGGATTGCCATCTCCAATTTTTTTTTTTCCTATTTTAACCATAAATTTTATCTAAAAATAATTTTTTTTAATTGGCTCTCCTGCATTAATTTTTATTTTTGCTTTTTTTTTTAACATTAAGTCATAATATTTAGGAGGCAAACCAAATCCTGGCCTTATTCTTCTTATGTTGCTTTTAGTGAATTTTTCACCCTTTTTAATTTCTTTTACTGCAAATATAGATCTTCTAAAAATTAATGATTTTTTTTCACTGGATGATCTTTTAAATTCTTTTGAACCTAACATTCTGAATGCGTTATCAATATCATCTTTAAACAATTTTATTTCTTTGCCTCTTAATGAAAATTTTATATCTAAACCTTTTTTCTGATTTGAACATGCAACATGTTTTTCAATAATTTCAGCACCTGCAAAAATAGCTGCCTTTGCAATTTCTGAATTTTTTGAATGATCAGAAAAACCTATTCTACATTTAAACCTATCTTTCAAAATTTTAATGTTATTAATATTAAAATCGTTATCTTTAGCTGGATAATTACTAACACAATAGAGCAATGTAATATCTTTAATGCCACACTTTTTTGCGTATTTATAAGTTTCATCAATTTCATGAATATTTGCCATACCTGTCGAAATAATGATTGGTTTATTAGTTTTAGATATTTTTTTAATCAAAGGTAAATCATTCATCTCAAAAGAGGCTACTTTGTAAACTGGACAATCAAGACTCTCTAAAAGATCTACAGCAGTTTCATCAAATGGAGTGCTAAAAATTGGTATTTTTATCTTTTTACAATACTCAAACAATTCCCTATGCCATTCAAAAGGAGTTTTTGCAGCATTATATAGATCCCATAGATTATATCCTTTCCACAAACCATTTGTAATCTTGAAATATTTATTATTGTTTTTTATGGTCATTGTATCTGCTGTATAAGTTTGAATTTTTATTGCATCAGCATTATTTTTCTTTGCTGTCAAAATTATTTTTTTTGCTAGTTTTAAATTCTGACAATGATTTGCTGAAACTTCTGCAACTAATTTAATTTTATCTATATTCACTAATTAATTATAAATCTTATATAGCTTTTTAACTAACGCACTTATCTTTTGATCATCAAGGTATATTTTGCTCATTATTTTTGAAGCATTTTGTGGATCATGTTTAAATCCTAAACGTAAAACATCCATCCAATTTACATTATTTTTTGATCTAATCTTTTGTATTTGGCTAATCAACTTCTTTGCCATTTTTTTTTTAGAAATTATATTATTTGAATTAGGCATTTTATTTTAATAACATATATTCCAGTTTATGAAAATATTAATTTTAGTAGCTCATCCAGATGACGAAACCATTGGATGTGGAGGAACAATTCATAAGCATTTTAAAAACAAAGATAAGATATTTGCAGTATCATTTACAGATGGTGTAGGTTCTAGAAATACAGGAAACCAAAAAAAAATTAGAAGAAAAAAACAATCAATTAAAGTCTCAAAAATATTAGGTTTTAATTGGATTAATCAATACTCTCTCCCAGATAATTCACTAGATCAAATTCCTATTTTAAAGATTATAAAAAAAATTGAAAAAATTAAAAAAGAAATAAACCCTGATATTGTATATACTCATAGCAAATACGATTTAAACATTGATCATAGAATAATTTTTCAATCAACTTTAACAGCATTTAGGCCACAGCCTAAAGATAATTCTGTGGAAATAAGGTGCATGGAGATATCTTCAGCTACTGACTACGGAGATCAAATGAATTTTAAATCTTTTAAACCCAATTTATTTGTCAACATTAAAAAATTTTGGAAAAAAAAACAAGATTCTCTTGCAGTTTATAAGGAGGAACTAAGGAAATATCCTCATTCTAGATCAATCAAAGCGATTAAAAATCTATCTATGTATAGAGGTAGCCAAGTAGGTATGGAAATGGTTGAATGCTTTGAGGTAATAAGAAAAGTTTTATAAAATTAAAATGAATAAAAGTATTATTGCCTGTTCAAAAAAATGGTTTTTAAAACATCAAAAAAAAAATGTAAGTAAAAAATATTTTATTATTCAGAATAAAAAAAACTTAAACTTAAGAAAATTAAAAAAATTAAATCCGCCTTTTATTTTTTTTCCTCATTGGAGTTATTATATACCTGAAAGAATTTATAAAAATTTTAATTGTGTAATTTTTCATACCTCTCACTTACCATATGGCAGAGGAGGAAGCCCCATACAAAACTTAATCATGAAAAACTTTAAAGTAACCCAAATTTGTGCCCTAGAGGCAAGAAAAGATTTAGATAGTGGTAAAATTTATTGTAGGGAGAAAATTTCTTTAAAAGGAGATCTAGATGAAATATTTTTTAATATTTCAAAGAAAATTTTGAAAATGATAAAAAAAATTTCAAATAATAAATATAATTTAACCAAACAAAAAGGTAAAAAACATACTTTTAAACGATTAAAGAAAATAGACTCAAAAATTTCTAAATTAAATAAAATAGAAGATATCTATAATAAAATTAGAAGTGTGGATGATGATGAATATCCAAGAGCTTACATTCAATTTAAGTGTTTTAAAGTTGAATTTTCAAAAGCAAAATTTTTGAACGGAAAATTAATTTGTCAATCAACTATAAAAAAAGAATATTCATAATTTTTTTTTATAGATATTTATATAAAAGGTTTCATTTTTATATTTGAAAAATGCTGGATATTTTTTGTTATCACAAATCCTCATCAAATTGAAATTTTCTAGTATAGATTTTTTAGGATTAAGTTCTGAGTCTTTTTTTGTTCTTTTCAAATAAAATGTCTCTTTTCCATTTTGTTTTTTTTTTTTAATTTTTGGATATTTTTTTAAAAAATTAGAAATTAATTTAATTGATGCATTTGCTTGTTGCTCTCTTATCTCATCATTTAAATAAGTTTTTTTTATTGTAAATTTTGTTTCACCATAAATATCACCACTATCTACTTTTTGAGCAGCTTCAATTAATTTTACTGGGATTTTAGATTTGTTATTTAAAATTTGCCATTGTACTGGAGCGAAGCCTTTGCCTTTTGGCAAGTCAGATTCGTGAATTACTAAATTAAGTTTATTTAATTTTAGAATATTTTGATTAATAATTTTAGTATAATTTATTATAAATAATACATCAAAATTTTTTATAGATTTTTCATCATATGTAAAAATAAATTTAAACTTTTTATTTTTAATAAATTGATTTTTTGTAAAATATTTTTTAATCCAATCGTTTTTTTTATCTAGTAAGAATGCAATTTTATACATTTGTTCTAGACATAATTATTTCATTAACAAATTTTTTATTTAAAATTCTATAGTCTAGCAATTTTGCCTCAATTTTAAATTTGCTTTTTTTAAAAACTTTTTGTGAAGCGATGTTAGTATCTAATGTGCCAGCATAAATTTTTTTAAGTTTTAGATTATCAAACAAAAAGTCACAAAGTAAATTAATTGATTGAGAACCATATCCTTTTCCATGCAAATTCCTATGTCCTATTAATATGCCAATTTCAGCTCTTAAATGTTGAAAGTTTATTTTGGCTTTTATATTTCCTATATGTAAATTTTCTTTTTTTAAGAAGACTCCAAATAGTAAGTTATCGTTACTATCAAATAATTTAACAATCCAATCATTTAAGCTTTTTTTGTTATGACTTTGATATCTTATTTCAAGCAACTTATTTATCTTTTTATCATTTAGCCATTTAATGTAATCTTTAGATCCTGTATTGAAATTTTTTAATCTCTCTAAATAAACTTCTGAGTTTGAAGTTTGAATTATAATCTTTTTTTTATATAATTGTCTCATATAATTA